>Ga0233380_1000240_pt1 | contig 31127 bp, 27 predicted proteins | sample ElkDunMinimDraft_9_FD_191541 | JGI IMG/M metagenome (GOLD analysis project Ga0233380, IMG submission 191541) | Fecal eukaryotic communites from dung pellets of Tule Elk in California, USA - Elk Dung F36 | ecosystem: Host-associated > Mammals > Digestive system > Large intestine > Fecal | place... | reverse complement strand
CGCTCTTTTCCACGACCCCGATCAGATGGTCGAGTTCATCGTCCCAGCTTGCCGCCGGTACGTCGGGCACGAGTTGGACGATGCCCGATCCCGCATCCTTGAGCGCATCGGCCAGCGCCTGCAATTCGGCGTCGGCTGCTTGATAGCTCGGTATCTGCTCGCCCGCCTTGGTGCGGTGATACATCATCCGCGAGGAGGCTACGCCGAGCGCGCCCGCCTCAATCGCTTCGCGCGTCAGGGCGTTCATGCGGGCGAGGTCCTCCGCCGTCGCCGGCTCCCGCCGTGCGCCGCGCTCGCCCATCACATAGACGCGCAGGGGGCTGTGCGGCAGGTAGGCGCCCACGTCGATGTCGCGCGGCCGTGTGTCCAACGCGTCGAGATATTCGGGGAAAGTCTCCCAGTCCCAAGGAAGTCCTTCGGCCATGACGACGCCCGGAATATCCTCGACGCCCTCCATCACCTCGATCAGCAGATCATGATCTTCCGGACGGCACGGCGCAAAGCCGACGCCGCAATTGCCGGTGACCACGGTCGTGACGCCATGGGAGGAGGAAGGGGACATTTCCTCCGACCAGATCGCCTGGCCGTCATAATGGGTGTGGATGTCGACGAAGCCGGGGGTGACGGTCAGGCCGCTCGCATCGATGATCTCGTCCGCTTCGCCATCGAAGGCGCCAACCGCGACGATCCAGCCGTCGTGGATGGCAACGTCGCCGACATAGGGTTCGCCGCCGCGCCCGTCGACGATGGTGCCGCCGCGCACCAGCAGGTCACAGCGCACGCTCATTCTGCGGCCTGTGCGACGGGTTCGAGGGGGATGCGACCGTCGGAGGCGAAGAAGGCGCCTTCGCGCGACGTATCGACATATTCGGCTTCGCGGACGCCCAACGCTTTCCGCGCTTCTTCAAGCGGCAGGTGGAAGGCGGTTTCCAGCTTCTTGAGGAACAGCGCATCGCTCGCCTGACCCACGCGCATGCCGCGCTGAATGGCGTTGACGGCGGTCGGCCAGATCTGAGGATAATGGAGCAGGGTGCGTACCGTGTAGCGCAGCGAACCGAAGATCGACAGGACGCTGAGTTCGCCTGCTAGTTCAGGATTGCGAATATGTTTGGGTACGTTTGTCAGCCGATACCAGAAGGGTACCAGTTCGCCCATGAAGTTGAAGCCGCCGCCGCATAATATATGTTCGAAATCATGGGTCTGGCCCGACCGCAGATTGTAGAAATCGAGCTGGGTCTTGGGCTCCCTGAACGGAACGATCTGGATTTCATAATTTCCAGACGTCATCTGGTCATAGAAGATGCCGCCGAGCGAACCAGGCGCGTAGTCCTTGAAATCCTCGATCGTGTAGGTCGAGATGAAGCCTTCGTTGAACCAGGCGTCGAGTTCCGGATTGACCTTGCGCTCGGCGGTGAACATTTCCTCGATGGCGTCAAAATCGCGCAACTCTTCAAGGATCTGTGAGAACTCGTGCATTTCAGCGGGCGGCGGAATGTCTGAGCCATTGCGGCGGAGCAGGATCTTAGCGACCCAGTCACGCAGGCGCGCATTGTTGAGATATTTCGAAGAGGAAATAAGGACGCTGCTGTCCGTCTCCACCGGCATCACGCCGCGCATCAAATAGGGAATGTCGTCGGCCATCGGCTCTCTCCTTACATTTTCAATTTTTGGGGCTCTGCCGTCAGACGGCCAGGGCCCTTTTCTAATCGAGTACCAGTTCCTTGTCGCCCGAACCCCAGGCGCTGATCTTGTCGTCCTCCACGTTGAACTGCGGCAGAAGGTCGAAAAAGCTCTTGTCGGCGATGACGACCCGCTGAAGCCTGCGCGGGGTCATGCCGGTGAGGTCGCACCGTGCATGCTGGAGCGCGATATTGTCCCAGATGACGAGATCGCCATTGTTCCAGTGATGCGTAAAGACGTTTTCCGGCGCGTAGAGAGCGTCGAACAGCGCGGCGAGCGTAGCGTCGCTTTCCGGCTGTTCCATGTCCATGATGCGTCCGGTCTGCATCGCATTGATGTAGAGCAGCGGTTCCCCGGTGCGCGGGTTGGGGATGAGTAGCGGGCGAATCTGGTGCGGCATTCCGCCCAACGTGTCATAGCCGACGACGCGTTCGGACTGGATCGGTGCGATCTGGGTCAGCGCCTCGCGCCCGGCGATGCGGGCGGCGAGGTCGGGATCAAGCCGGGGCACGACTTCGACGCCATTGGCAAAGGCGGTCCAGCTTTCGCCGTCATTCACCTCGACCGCATGAAGCGAGATGATCTTGTAGGGTTCGGGGGTGAAGGCAAGGTCGCTATGCCAGGTCAGCGGCCCGGAGCCGAGCGCCCCGTCGCTTGAGATTTCGCGATATTCCCCATGCGATCCCAGCACGCGGCCGAAATTTTCGAGCAACCGCACCTGATCCTGTTCGGTGAGAGCCTGATTGCGGAAGAGCACTAGCTTGTGACGATCGAACAGCTCAACCATCCGCTCTTCAAAGCCGGCGGGCAGCGGCCATTGTAGCTTGACGTCGATTTCCACGCCGAAGGGTTCGAGCGGCCGCTCCTCCCACAAATTATCGTTCATATCGCTCTCCCAAAGCCGATTGCCCATAACGGTATTCAATCGTTCGGTTCGGGTCAAGCGGGCAACCCATGGGCATCGGCAAGGCTTGTTGCTATAGCGCCGGAATGAGCGGAATAGGGGAACAGGACGCCACAGGCATGGGCCTGCCTGCGGTGGCGTCGCCCCGAGTGAGGCACCTGCTGGATGTGGCGCGCACGCATTTCGTCGATCGGGGATTCGACGCGGTCAGCATCGATTCGCTGGCGCGCGCCGGGCGCGTCAGCAAGGAGACGATCTACCGCCATTTTTCCGACAAGGAGGCCCTGTTCCGGGCAGCGCTCGACATGGACGGCGACGAGTTCAGCGCCCGGGCGCTCGCTGTTCATGCCGGCGCGAGGACGCCGGATATGGAACTGGCGGGACTGGCCCGCGCAATCCTCGATTCGGCGATCGACCGGGGCATGTTCAGCGCCTTGTGGATCGCCGTCAGCGTTCAGCATCGGATGCCCGACCTCGCCGCGCGACTTATGGAGGGGCATGGACGCGGGCTTGAAGTGGTGCGGGAGGCGTTGGAGAAATTTGCACGGGAACGCGGCGTCCCCGGCCAGATTACCGCTGAACTCGCTCTGGATTTCGGCTCGCTGGTGGTGGGAGGCCCCGCCTTGCTGATGGGCTTCGCAGTGGGAGAGGATGCGCAGCGCGATGCCCTGTCGCGGCGTGTTTCAGATCTGTTTGCCAGCGGTATTGCTGGGGTTTTTTCGCCTCCTTCCGCGCCGCTCGGAACGCTGGCAGCCCCGCCGGCTGAAGAGCAGGTGGCATCCCATATCGCCGCCTTGCTGGACGTTGCTGCGACCCACTTTCTTGAGCGCGGCTATGAGGCGGCCAATCTCGATCATATTGGCGCCGAGGCGCGGGTCGGTCGGGGCACCTTGTACCGACATGTCGGCAACAAGGCGGGCCTGTTCGCTGCCGCCATGCGGGCACAGGCCTGGAAAGGCGCGCACGCTGCCGCGCCGCCGTCGCTTGTCCCCGGCGTAATCGATCCGGCGGCACTGGTGCTGTTTGCGGAAAAAGCACTGGAAAATCTGGCATCGGCGCTATCGATCCGGATGCATCATGCCGTCATCACACAGTCGCGCCGCGACCCTGCGCTGGCGCGCGATGTCTTTACGATCCAGCGCGCGCCCTGGGTTGGGCCGCTGGCCCGATGGCTCGCAAGTATGGGCGTTTCCGACGAGCATGAATGGCATGCGCAGCAACTGCTCGTGCTCGCGCAACGCGGCAACCGCTTGCTGGCCGGCGGGCAGCCGCCAAGCGCACAGGAGCGGCGTCGCTATGCCGAGCGCGCGGTGACCATCTTTCTCCATGGCTTTACCGCCGCGCTATGACTTTAAGGAGCCAGGGATTGAGTGGCACTGCCTTCACCTTCACCAAGCTTGTCGTCGCTGACCTCGACCGGGCGGTCGCCTTCTACAGCTCTTATGTGGGGCTCCGGCTGCTAAAGCGCTTCGTCGCGGACGAAGGGCCCTATGCCCAGGAGGAAGCGGTTCTGGTCAATGGCAATGGTGAGCGTGGCCCCATGCTGCTCCTCGTGCGCTATCTCCGCCGCCCGACTCCGCCGCCGGGCGCGGCATGGTTGGGCTTTTCCGTCGTCGACCTGAACGCGACGATCGCGGCGGTCGAGCGGGCTGGCGGCGCCGTCCTGGTCCCCGTGCATGAGGCGCTCGGCATGCGGATCGCGGTCGTCGCCGATCCGGAAGGGCACCCGATCGAATTGACGACGCCGCTAGATTGACCGCCATGACCGCCCCGCCAGCCCCGACCGGACGCGCCGCCTATCTTCAGGCCCGGCGAGAGCGTACGCGCAGCGACATATTGGTAGCGGGCAGGCAGGTGTTTGCACGCGCCAATTATGTGCAGGCAAAGATCGAAGATATCATCAAGGCCGCGCGCGTCAGCCGCGCCACCTTCTACGCCCATTTCGATACGAAGCTCGACCTCGCCTATGCGATCTACGACGAGATCGCGCCGCAGACCGCCGCCTTGTTCGGGCGCCTGTCCACCCTTGTCGGCAGCGATCGGGTTGCGCTGCGTGGATGGCTGCTCGAATTTGTCGGCCTCTATGTCGGGCACAGTTATGTGACGCCGCTGATCGCCCAGCTTGCGCTGTTCGAGGATCGCTTCCGGCTGCGTCTGCAGGACGATGCCGACGCGCTCATCGACCTGGTGGCCAGTGCGGGGGTGCCAAGCTTCGTCCGTGCAATGGGCGCGAATGAAACAGCGCGGCGGCAGCGCATCCGCGCGCGGCTGCTGTTCAATCGTGTCGCCTCAGTCTGCGGCCAGATTGCGCGGCAGGAGATTTCACCTGAGCAGGCAGACGAATGGTTGGATGTGGTGGCCGAGGAACTCGCGCAATTCCTCAACGAATGAAGAGCGCCACGGGTTTGACTGCAAACTAGACTAAGAGTATAGTGTGCCCATAACAAGTGGGTGGAGAGGGCGCTGATGGCGCTTGCAGGCGCGACGATCCGGGTAGGCATTGTGGGGGCGAGCCCCGGCTATGGCTGGGGTTCCGGCGTGCATCGGCGCGTGATCGAGCAGATGCCCGGCTTTGCCCTTCAGGCCGTGTGCACAACGCGTGAGGAAACCGCTCGCGCCGCCGCCGCGCAATTCGGCGCGCCTTTATGGTTCACCGATGGCGCCGCGCTCAGTCGCCACCCCGATGTCGATCTCGTCGCGATCTGCGTCAAGGCGCCACATCATTATGCCATTGCCCGCGCCGCACTGCTCGCGGGCAAGCATGTCTATTGCGAATGGCCACTCGCTGTCACGCTTGAGCAAGCGGAGGAACTGGCTGCGCTGGCGACCGAGCGAGGCGTGAAGGCAATGATCGGCCTGCATTTACGGGGTTCGGCCGCACTGCGTCATGCGAAGCGGTTGATCGCGGACGGCTATATTGGCGATCTCTACAGCGTGACCCTCCATGCTCGCATGTTCGGCCCCATCATGCGGGCAATGGCGCAGCGAGAGGGTGGTACGACGCTCCTCTCCATCTATGGCGGGCATCTGATCGACGCGCTTGATCATTATTTTGGCGGGATTGCCGACATAGCGATGCGGGGCGCCATTCATCTGCCTCCGGTCGACGAAAGCGGGACGCCGGTTGAACGGGACGCGTTCGATCACTTCCACTTTCACGGGCTTCTCCAAAATGGTGGACTGTTCAATGTCGACCTCGCGGGCGTTTCCATGACCGATATGGGCTGTCTGTGGCGCATTGACGGGCGGGAGGGGGCGCTGGTGCTTTCGACCCGGAACGCGGCCTTGCCCGCGATCGAATCGCTGGTGCTGAGTGGCGCGCGGCAGGGCGGCCCGCTGGCGCCCATTGCGATCGACCCGGCCCTGGACGACGGTCTGATCCCCGCCGAGCCCGACCGATACGAAGCCTATCCCGGCAGCTTCGCGTCGCGCGAGGCGCTGACATCGATCGCTACGCTTTATGCGCGTCTTGGCGCCGCTATCCGCAACGATGGTCCGGTCGAGCCGGACTTCCGCCGCGCCCTGGACATCCAAAGATTGCTCGCGCGCGCGGAAGGCGCCGCACGCACATGCCAGACCCCCTATCCCGCAGGAGTGCCATCATGATCCTAGATAGCGAAGCTCACAGCGCCACCGAACCGGCGGCGGAGGATGTGACGAGCGGCAACGCCGTCTTCTACTTGAACGGCCGCCGCAACATCCGGACGGAGAGCAGCACGCTCATCAGTTCCTCGCCCTGGCTGAACGACGCCCGGGTGCGCGAATGGACGACGACCGAATCGCTGCGGCGCAATGGCCATGACTATCCGCTGCTCTACGGCTTGCCGACGCTGATGCAGGCGGTCGATGAAGTGCGCGACGTGGAGGCAGTAGAGGTGTTGGTCGCGCAGGAGCGTGCGAAGAACCCGGAATTCGACCGTTGGCTGAATGAAGGCTTTGTATCGACTTATGGTAAGGACGACCTGCGCAGCTATCCGGCTGGCTCGGTCGGACGACTATTGTTCGACTATATGGACGAGCATGATCTTTCGCCGGAGCTCAATTCGCGCATCCTTGCCGATCCGAACTGGAAGCCCCCCAATACGCTGGATTTCTGGAACCTGCGCATGGGCCAGACCCATGACTGCTATCATATATTGGGTGAGATCGGATTTGGATCGGTCGCAGAATATTTCATCACTGGCGTCGTCACCGGCAATGCTTTCCGCCATCTGGGAGCGAAGCTCGCCGGCGCGTTCATGACCGTCAACACGCTCATCATGTTCCCGTGGATGACGCGTACGATGTTGCATTATCCCGAAGCGTGGCCGACGCTCTATCACAACCTCAGCTATGGCTATGAAATCGGCCAGCAGTCGGACATGCTTTTCACCCGCCAGTTCGAGGATATTTTCCATCTGCCACCGGCTGAGGCGCGCGAAGCACTGGGGTGGCGCGGGTTTACCGGTCCGACCGACAGCAAGGAAGCGTCGCTGGTCTTCGGCGAGGGGCGGGAGATTATTCCTTGAGTGAGGGGCAGGGAAGCGCGGCCGCGCTGGCGCAGCATCTTATCGACGCGGCGCACGCCCATGTCACGGCGGAAGGCGCAGCCGATTTCGATGCGACGCTGGCGACGCTGGAAGACGATCCGGTCTATGAACTGCTCCCCGTCGGGCTGCGCATGCGCGGCATGGATGCGGCGCGGCGCTACTACCGGCATTTCTTCGCCAATGTCCAACCGCGCATGGTGGCGGACAAGGCGATCGTGCACGGTAGCTGGCTGGGCGAAACCGGCCTTGGCATCGAATACACCATCTTCCTGCGCGAGGAGGACGGCAGCGAGACGCCCTATCGCATCCTTGGCATATTGACCTTTGGCGAGACGGCCCTGACCGGCGAGCGGGTCTATGCTGATGAACGCCTGCTGCGCATCATGTTCGAACCGATCTGGGACGAGATGGAGCCGATGACCACCTAAGCGGGCCGTCAGCGCATGGCGTAGGCCTGCGCCTGTTCGGTCGTAACGCGCTGCCATTCGATCTGGACAAGATCGGTGCCCACCTCTGCCTCAAGGAACAGCCGGTCGCCGGCAAAGCGAAACCGGCGGGGCTGGGCGGTGTAGATCCAGTCGGGATACCACGCGCCTGCGACGTGATGCGTGACGATCCCCGCCTGCGTGTCGACCGTGAAGGGGCCGAAATAGCCGCTATAGTCGCGCATCGACTGCGCCAGTTCCGCGTCGCTTGCCTGATAAAGGCTGGGCTGGCCGGTCGGCGCGCGTCCGCCCCGCATCAGATGGCAGCTCATATAGCCTTCGGCTGTGTACATGATCTGTCCGACCGCGTCCGTCCCGAACGGATAGTCCTTGGTCCCGTCTGCCTGATGCGTGGTCCACAGCACCAGCTGCCAGGCGCCGATAAAGGCGGCAAAGGCTTCCGCATCGGCCCGGTCGGTCGGTGTGGTCATGGCAATCTTCTCTCCCGTCGCCGCGCTTTTGGCGGTCTGCGCCAAGCTTGTGGCATAAGCGGGTCGGGAAGGAAATGTCCGTTTATGGGGGTCAGGCTGGCCAGCCGGTAAAGGCGGTGATGCCGCCGTCGACGACGATCTCCGTGCCGGTAATGTAGCGTGCCTCGTCGGACGCGAGGAACAGGGCGGCATGGGCGACGTCCCAGGCGTCGCCCATCCGACCCATCGGCACCTGCGCGTTGCGCTTGGCAACCATGCCCTCGAAATCGCCGGCATTATATTTGTCGGCGAGCCGCTGGACGATCGGCGTCATCATAAGGCCCGGGACCACGCAATTCATGCGGACCCCCTTGGCCGCATATGAGACGGCGGTGACTTTGGTGAAGTGGATGAGCCCGGCCTTGGCAGCGGCATAGGCTGCCTGGTCCTTGCCGACCCAGCGCATGCCGGCGATCGAGGATATGTTGACGATCGCGCCTGCCCCCTGGCTTGCCATGACCGGCAGCACCGCCTTGCTGGTGAGGAATGCGCTGGTGAGGTTCAAGTCGAGCTGCTGCCGCCAGACCGTCTCGTCCATCGTCTCGGGATTGCCGGGCTCGGAACGCCCGACATTGTTGATGAGAATATCGACGCGGCCAAAGCGGGCGACGCATGCGTCGACCATTGCCTGCACCGCCTGACCGTCGGTTACGTCATAGTCCCCGATATGCGCAGCGTTGCCCTCTGCCGCGATGAGGCGCTGCGTCTCCGCCGCAGCATCGAGATCACGGTCGACGCCGAACAGGGTCGCCCCCTGCCGAGCGAGAAGAACCGACATTGCCTTGCCATTGCCCCAACCGGGTCCGAAAGACCCGCAGCCGGTTACAATCGCGACCTTTCCGTCCAGTCTCAGCATATTTGGCTCTCAATGGTTGCACGCGGGCCATGACAGCGGCATGGAATAATGACAACAAATATTGTGGAACATGTCATGCCCGGCCCTCGTATCATGCTCATCAGCGCACTTGCACAGTCGCCCGGCCCCGCCATGGCGGCGATGGGAGAGGAGTGGCCCCAAGCGTCGGCACATAATCTGATCGACGATTCCCTAGCAGGCGATTTCGCCACGATCGGTGAGATCAGTCCGGCGCTCTATGAGCGCTTCATGACGCTTGGTCGCTATGCGGCGGCAAGCAGCGATGGGCAGCAACCGACGCGTGGCATCCTGTTCACCTGCTCTGCCTTCCGCCCGGCCATCGAGCGCGTGCGTAACGATCTCTCCATCCCGGTCATCACCCCGAATGAAGGCGCGTTCGATGAGGCACTGCGCCTGTGCCGTGCGAAGGAGGGAGGTGGGCGTATCGGTCTGCTGTTGACATTCGAAGGGTCCGTCGCGCCGCTCCAGGGTGAGATCGAAGCGATGGCCCAGGCCATCGGCCAGCCCTGTCCGACCATCGTTCCAGCGGTCGCCACTGGTGCGCTGGAAGCCTTGCAGGCCGGTGATGGCGGGCAGCATGATCGCTTAAGTGCGCAAGCGGCGCAGACATTGCCGCCGGTGGACGTCCTCATCGTCGGCCAGTTTTCCATGGCCCGTGCTGCCCCAGCAATTCGAGAGCTGCGGACAGAACCGGTGCTGACGACCCCGCACATGGCGGCGCGCAAGATGCGGCGGCTGGTAGAGGGCGGCTGATCCACCGCCCTCCGGGCCAGCTTAAGTATGCTGCGGCCGCAATATCGCGTCGCTGCCGCCGTCGATGTAGATGATCTGTCCCAGCAGATAGTGATTTTCCATCGTCAGCAGGAAGGCGATCAGTTCAGCAATCTCTTCCGGCCCGGCATAGCCATCCACCGCCATCGGATTGCTCTGGGCCATGGCCTTGAGCATGTCGGGCATCATGAACAGCGGTGCTGTCATCGCCGTTTCGACCACCCCCGGTCCGATGCCGTTGACGAGAATTCCAGCCTTGCCCCATTCGGGAGAGACGGCAGCGCGGCGGACCCATTTGGCCAGCGCATTCTTGGACGTCCCATAGGCAAAGCCGCTGGACGTCGCCATCGCCTCCTTCGCCTCGTCCTCTTTCCCTTCGAGGCAGAGATCGACGACGCCCTGATCGTGCGGCATGATCGCGGCGGTCGAGCAGATCGCGACCGCGCGTGGTCGGGCGGATTTGGCGAGCTGGGGGCGCAGCCCTTCCAGCGTCGCCACTGCGCCAAAATAGTTGACCGCAATCGTCTCACGCGGCATGTTCGTGCCGGAAATACCCGCGCCGGCCAAAACGCCGTCGACACCGCCGGGGGCCAGCTTGCCTACTGCTTCGATCATCGCTGCCCGGCCCGCCGCCGTGCCAAGGTCCGCGTCGACATCGCTGCCTTTGAGATCGACGCCGATGATCTTGTGACCCGCCTTTGCCAGATGCGCGCAGGTCGCCGCGCCAATCCCTGACGCTGCGCCGGTGATGACGAAGGTCTTTCTCATTGTCTCTCCTACCCCTTTTTTTACCGTCGCCGACCGCATGATGCGCCCGCGCCGGGCTCTTCTATGCCATCGAAGTAGGGGGAGGTCTTGCAACAATGAAGAGCAGTATCACCTGATGGCATGGAAAGGGCCGCAGACGATTGTCCACGGCCCCCTTCATTCATGCCGACGTCGAACGCTCAGTAGCGCGCCGTTGCCGTAATGCCGAAGCGGCGACCCTCCGCCCAGGTCAGCGTCGCAAAGCCGAGCGAGCCGAACTCGACCGCGCCGATGCGCTGATCCTGGTCCAACAGGTTTTCGCCATAGGCCTGGATCGTCAACCGGGCGCGGCCGCCAAGGCTGATATCCTCCAGCGTGATGCGTGCCGAGAGATTCTGAAGGCTCGTCTGGCGAATCAGCGGATTATAGGGGTTGACCCGGGCAAGCGGGAAGGACGCGGTCTGCGCCTGCAGCGAGAAGGCGGTGTTCAGCCGAAGTTTGGCGTCGCCCCAGCGCGCCGCGAGCCAATCGACGCCGACATTCGTCGTCCAGTCGGGGACATGCGGGTTCTGCACCTCATCAGCGACGTTGATCAGCTGGTTGCTGGCGGGGTCGCGGTAGAGATAGGTTTTGTAGTTGGAATGGACATAGCCCGCTGAAGCGTTGAAGCTGAGATTGTCCGTCGGCATCGTCGTGATTTCCAGCTCAAAGCCGCTGAAGCTCGCCTTGCCCGCATTGACCGTCTGCGTCTGGCCGCCGCCGGTGCCCGCGACGAACTGAGAGATCTGAAGGTCGCTATAATCGGTGTAGAAGACCGACCCGTTGACGCGCAGGCTGCGATCGATGAGGTCCGCCTTGAAGCCCGCTTCATACGAACGGACCTTTTCAGGATCGAAGCCATTAGGGTTGCCTGCCCCGCCCGCGTCGAAGCCGCCTGCGCGATAGGCGGTCGCGACCCGCGCATAAGCCATGAAAGCCGGGGAAACGCGATAATTGACCGAGGCGGTCCAGCTAAGATCGTTCCAGCTATCCTCACTAAAGCCTGGAGCGAGAGCCGCGCCGTTGGAGAAATTGGCCTGACGGATTGATTTCTTATCGTGGGTATAACGAAGTCCGCCCGTCAGTTCCAAGCCGGGTGCGAAGTCGGGCGTATAAGACAGCTGACCGAAAGCCGCATAGGATTTCGACCTTTGGATATAGTCGCGCACATTCCGGAAATTGAGCGCTGAGGTTGGGGACAGGACGAAGGTGAAATTCTGCGTGGTGTTGCTGGTGTAGCGCTCGTTGAAATAATAGCCGCCGACCACATAGTTAAACTGGCTTCCAATCTCACCCGATGCCTGTAGCTCCTGCGTAAAGGTCTTGGCCGTCGCAACCGCTGGCGTCGGATAGTCGAACGGATAGACGCGGCTGATCGAACCGTCTGCAAGGCGTCCGAGCAGAACGCCTTGACCATTGTTGTTCACAGCCTGCGCTTCGTCGAACCGGCGGTAACCGGTGATGGATTTGAGAGCGAAGGCAGGGCTGAATTCATAGGCCAAGGTGGCAGAGCCGCCGTAATTTTCGTTCCGGCCGCGCGGCTGATTGGCGATAGCGACGCGCTTGGGCTTGCGCGTGGTGATGACAAGCGGATCGCCGCCGTAATTGGGCGACTGCGAGAAATAGGCCTGTTGCAGCGGGTTCATATAGGCCAGCTGCTGCAGCAGCGGGGCGTTGTGCGATTTCATGTAATCGGCCCGCAGATCGACCGTGAAGGCATCGGTAACATCGCCGTGGATCGCGATATAGCCAGCATCGCTGCGCTTGGCGCCGGGCGCGGCCGAATTGGTCTTGATGGAATTCGGTACGTAGCCGTCCTGGCTGATATGCGAATAGGCCATTTTGACGGCAAAGCCGCTATTGCCAATGAGGCCGGTGTCCAGCGTCGTGCGTGCGCGGAACAGGTCATAGGTACCATATGTCAGGCGCTGTTCGATGCCGAACTCCTGGGCCGGAGCCTTGGTTGCGATATTGATCGCGCCCCCGGTGGTGTTGCGGCCGAACAAGGTGCCCTGCGGTCCGCGCAGCACTTCCACGCGCTCCAGGTCGACCAGGTCGAACATCGACGCATTGGGACGCGAAATGAGCACACCATCGACGTAGGTTGCGATCGGATAGTCGCTGGTGCCGGTCGCATCGCTGCCGCCGATGCCGCGAATATTGACCTTGATGCCGCTGGTGGTCGGCCCCGCAGCTGTGCGGATGGCCAGGCTGGGCGCGAGGCCGTCGAGCCGCTCGATCGAGGTGATGTTGCGCTGGGCCAGAGTGTCTGAAGAGATACCCGTGACCGAGAGGGGGACATTCTGGATATTCTCCGTCCGCCGCCGCGCCGTGACGACGATGTCGCTGATGCCGCCACTGTTTACCTGTGCCGCGTCAAGCGGGGCCTCCTGCGCTGTTGCGGGCACCGCGAAGGCGATGATTGCCGTGGACATTATAAGCATCGAACCCGGACGCATGGGTACCTCTCCTGACCATATTCTCGTTCGCGCGCCCCGGGGGGGCGACGCGGCCGCCCTTCCGCTGGCTCGGCTCGCGGTTCAACAGTGTATTGGAGAGTTACGCACTGGCGGAATGGCGCAGAGGCGCGGCGTGTTTCGGGGTCAGGCCGACTTAGTTATCTCGTCGAGATAGGCCATGATCCGCGGCTCGGCGATGCCAAGGCCACGGCCGCAGAAAAGGATGCCGTCGGACAGCAGGCGGGCATCGTCATAGGGCACTGCCGAGCGGGGATGGCAGCGCGCCATCAGGATCATCGTCGCCACATGTTCAAGGAGTGCGCCGGCATTGGCGGATGACAAGGGCGTGCCCACAACACCGCCTTCCGCCCGGGCCGCAGCCAATGCCCGCTCCAGCGTCGGCATCGAGAGTCGCAAAGCGCGGCGGTAGATGAGCCGGGCATAATGACCATCGCCTGCAAGGCTGCCGACCACCATCCGCATACCCTCGGCATTGTCGGCGCGATCGCCCTCCAGCGCGTTGGCCAGCAGCTGATGGATCACCAGAAGCAGACCCCGTGTGCTGGGCTCTGTCAGCGCGGTCTTGCGGAGAAATGCATTCTGTTCCGTGATAATGCTGCGGAGCACCGCACGGTAGATATGCGTCTTGGTCAGGAAATGCCGGAACAGCAGCGCTTCCGACACCCCTGCGGCGCGGGCGATCTGCTGCGTACGTGCGCCCTCCAGCCCATAGCGCGCAAATACGCCCCGTGCCGCTACGATGATCGATGCGCGCCGTCCCGCGGCCGTCAGACGAGTAGCGGTCATGGACGGGGCTGCGCGATCCTTGATTGTGCCGCCGATAGGCGACGTTGTCGGTGACGGCAGCTTAGGGGCCGTCGTCGGGTTTAACAAGGCGAGGCGGCCTGGGGATCGTGGGGTCTGACTCCATCGACAACTGGAAACGAGCCAATAGGGTCTTTTGCCGGTCGATCATCTCAGGCGCGAGGGGATCGTTGCCGGACAGGCCCTTGATGAGCGGCGCCGCCCAGAAATAGCCGAACATGAGGTTGAAGATGGCGACGATATTGAATGGAAGGTCCGCGCTGTCCGCGTCCATGGCGGCCGCCGCCGTCACTCGGCGGCCATAGCTGGCGATGCGGTCGACCCATTCCATGCCGATCTCATCCTTGTGCGACGTCGTCGACAGCACTGCCCGGATCATGAGCAGCGGCGCGTTCGGGCGACGGGCCATGACATCGAGCAACTGGTCGGTGAGGGTACGGTAGGACGCCTCGCTCCCGGAGCGCGCGACGACGTCGTCCATGACGTCGATGAGGGGTTGCAACGCGCGCTGGAGCACCTGTCGATACAACGCCTCCTTGCTTTCGAAGTGGCGGTAAAGGCCAGGTTGGCGAATATTTACGGCGGTCGCGACATCTCGCAGCGATGTAGCCTCATATCCTTTCTGCGCGAAAAGCTCCTCGGCCGCATCCAGCAACCTGCCCGCCGTGCGCTCTCCTTTGGTCGGCGCGGTTGGCAGCGCGCCGTCATTGCTCATTTCCTTCATTGGGCGGCGATAGCGCGGAAAAAGACGCTTGGCTATTTTGTTATAGGCTGATAACCTTCGTCCATATTGGGTGGAGTAGCGGTCAGGCGCCATCGCCGACCGAGGAGAGGTGATCATGATCAGCAATCAAGAGCGGCAGCGTCTCTCGAGCATCTTGCAGCCGGCGTCCCCGCCGCGCGAGATCGACAATGTTTACACTTCGGAGCAGCTTCGCCGGCTCCTGGACGTCGTCCATGACCAGGGCGAGTGGAAGCTCATCATCGCGCAGCATTTCGCCAATGCCGAGGAGTTGCTCGCGACCTTCGCCGGCGGGTTTCCTGAAGGGTTTGAGCCCACGCTGGACATGTTCCTAACGCCGACGTTTCGCGGCTTTTACGGAAACTATTCGACCGCTCTCTATCCGGAGATCAGCGACCTTTTCTACAATCAGACCTTTATCGAACATGCCAAATCCTACTGGAATGCCGACTATGCCAAGCCGCAGATGATGTTGTTCAACGTTAATGGTCCGTGCGGCAATAATGATCCGGGCCATCTCGATTCGCCGAGCTTTCGCGGCATTCGTTATGAAAATTCGCCGACCTGGCTATGTTCGATCATGGGTCGGTCGGGGCTGTTTCAGGATTATATGATCAAGATGGCGCAGGTCATCACCTGGTTCAGCCATGATCCCCACAGTGGCTTTACCTACTGGCCGCAGGGACCGTTGGCAAAGCCGGCGCGGCTTTCCTCGCCCATCTATAATCGCGGCGTCGTCGTCCAGAACGAGATGCTTGTCCATCGTGGTGAAGCCAATGGCCCAGTGGCGCGCCAGCGTCCGGCGGGTCTGGGCTTCGACAGCGTCTTCACCGGTGAAAAGGGCGACCTGGATGGTTGGGTGGTCAAGACCGGCGACAAGGTCATCGAGCGCTACCGCACCGACGAATTGCGCTTCCTTGTGCATTGGTCGGCCGAGGTGTTCGAGGATTACACCGAGCTCAAGAAGAATATGGATGGGTCGGACAACCTCACTTATGATCGTGTCTTTGAAACGCTGATTGCCGATGTGCGGTCGCGCGGCATCGAGCTTGCGACTCCCACCGATCCGCTGCGGGATCCACTGTTTATCAAAACGTTGAATGCCGCTTATGATTATGGCGGCCCGGCCTCCTATCCCGATGAAGCACCGCGCGGTGTCATTTATAGCGAGGCGGCGTAAGCCTTGACCGCCCGGATATATTCGTCCGGGCGGGTTAAAAACTTTCCCCGATGTGGGGGTTTGCTTAATACAACGAAACGTGCAAAACAAAATCAGGAACCCGACAGCCACGAAGCCGACGGTCCTAGGGATGGATGCGATACGCCGCCAGGCGTCAAAGATGGGGCAAGAATGCACATGCATCAGCGTCAGCCACGCCTAAAGCGGCTCTATCTCACTTTTTAATGAAGGCGCCGCGAACATTTTCGGGAACGAAGAATGGCGTGGCAGTGCGGTGGAATCAGGTTCTACTTAGGCCGTCGTGCGCGACGACGAACCGATAATGTTCAGGAGGGAGAAGTCATGTCAAAGTTAAAGAAGAACAGGTCCATGTTGTTGACGACCATAATGGGTGTGTCAGCAGCCTCGGTGCCTGCGTTCGCCCAGTCGGCCCCGCAGGGGGCGGCAGGTCTCGACGACATTATCGTTACGGCGCAGCGGCGCGCGGAACGCTCGCAGGACGTCCCCATCGTCATCAGCGCCTTCTCGGCAGAAGATATCAGGGAACGCGGCATCAATGAGCCGCAGGATCTTTACGGTAACGTGCCGTCGCTGGTCGTCGGTACGCAGGGCCAGGGCAGCCGTGACGTCCAGACCTACTCTATTCGTGGCCAGTCTACCGGTTTTCTCGCTCTGCCGTCGGTCGCGACCTATCTGAATGAAGTTCCGCTGATCGCATCGATCAGCCTCAGCCTGCAGGGCGGGCCCGGCCTGTTCCTCGACCTTGCTGACGTGCAGGTTCTCTCGGGCCCGCAGGGCACGCTGTTCGGCCGCAATACGACGGGCGGCGCGGTCCTTGTCACAGCCAAGCGTCCTGACACTAATGTCACCGAAGGCTATATCGAGGGCAGCTACGGCAATTATGACCTGGTAAATATCGAGGGTGCGTTCAACGTCCCCCTGATTCAGGACAAGCTCGCGGTACGCGTTGCAGGCGCCTATTATGATCGCACCGGTTTCACCCACGACCTGGTGTGGGACAAGGATCGCGATAATCAGCACTGGTACACCGGCCGAGTAAGCATCCTTGCGACGCCCACGGAGCGCCTGACCAATAACCTTATGGTTTACGGGTCGAAATCGCGCAATAACGGTCCGGGTTATATCAATCGCGGCTTCCTGCCCGGTCTTGGTTCGTCGGGTAATTGCGCGACGCCCGAATGTATTGCCATCCTCGACCGGCAGACTGAAATTTCGCAGCAGATCGGTCCGCGCCGCACGCGCAACGACATGGACAGCTATACCAACATCGATAATTGGGGCCTCGTCAACACGACCGACCTTGAGCTTAGCGATGAACTCACGCTGCGGAATATCGCCAGCTATCAGAAGCTGAAGCTCGATTATGGCAGTGACAATGACGGTACTCCGCTTCAAGCCTATCAGCTGACGCAGAACGGTAAGTTTCCGGACTTTCCGATCCCGGGTCTGACCGACGAGTTCGGTATTCCGGCAGGTGGTTATAATAACGCCGTAAGTCTGCGGTACCCGCGTGATCATCTGAAGCAGTTTTCAGAAGAGCTTCAGCTGCAGGGCAATCTGCTCGATGGAAAGCTGACCTTCGCTGTCGGCGGCTTCTACATCGACACCAAGCCGGCAAGCTTGTGGGAATCGGCAGCGATCCAGTTCTGTCCCCCGACCTTCACCGGCAATGCGGCATGCCGCGGCTCGCGCGGGGAATCGGGCGTGACCAACAAGTCGCGCGCCCTTTATGGGCAGACGACGCTCGACTTCGGGGCATTTTCTCCTGCGCTAGATAGTCTGCGCCTGACCGGCGGCTACCGCTACACCTGGGATACGGTGAAGGGTTTCTCCTCGAACTGGACGCCGCGTGCTGACGGTAGCGTTCTGTGTTCGGTGACGAATACCGTTGCGGACGTCGGTTCGGATTGCCGTTTCGACGCGACGCTCAAGACCAAGGCGCCGACCTGGACGATCGGCCTCGACTATAAGCCGGTGAACGGCCTCATGGTCTATGGCAAGGTTACGCGCGGCTATAAGGCGGGCGGGTTCAACTCGGTCGCGGTCAACCCGCAGTTCCGGACGTTCGATCCTGAACGCCTGACCAGCTATGAAGCCGGCTTCAAAGCCGACTGGCGGATCGGGTCAGTGCCCGGTCGCCTTAACGTCACCTATTTCTACTCCGATTACAGCAATATCCAGCGGCCGGGTGGTGACTTCAACCTCATTACCTTTGCCGGTGGCGCGAAGATCCTGTCGGCGACCGCCACCATCCAGGGTGTGGAAGTCGACGCCTCGTTCCGTCCGTTCGATGGTCTCGAAATCGGCGGTACCTTCAGCCATACCGACGCGGAATATAAGGATTTCACATATACGTCGCTCGGCGCTGATCGCACATGCGGGCCCAACGGCACCTTCCCGGTCGTGCCTTTTGGTGGGACGGTGGATGCCAGCTGCATGCCGTTCCAATATGTGACGCCCTATATCTACAATATCCACGCCACCGCGAAAATCCCGCTTGGCAAGGACATGGGCGAACTGTCATACTTCATCAACTATTCGAACGTGTCGCGCCAGCCGACGGCTCCAGCGAGCGATCCGGCCTTTGAACCGGGTTCGACGTTGGAAGGCTATGGTCTGCTCAACATGTCGCTCGACTGGCGCAATATCGCCCAGTCCGGCATCGATGCGAGCCTGTTCGTGAACAATGCCACGAACAAGCTATACCGCGTCAGCAATCTTAACAGCTATAACAGCCTCGGTGTCTGGTCGAGCCTCTATGGCGAGCCGCGGATGTATGGGGTGCGTCTGCGTTACAGCTTCTCGCGCTGATCCGTCCGCTCGAGCAAAGGGGGGAGGGCGTCCGGTTGATCCGGGCGCCCTTTCCTGTTTGTTCCGCACTCCGCCAGTCCGGAACGGGACGGGAAAGCCGTGTACCTCAGCGCCTAGTCTGGCAGAATCCCGCCGCAAAAGGAGAGGGCAGATGCAGGATCAATCGCAGCCGCAGGGGCAGGCCTGGATCGAATTCGATCCGCATGACCCTGGCTTTGCAGAGACCGGCATACCCTTCGACACACTCGCGCAAATTCGCGAGCAGCGTGTTTACCGCACGGCGGCGGGCGCCTGGTATGTCGCGCGTCATGATGACGTTGCCGCGGTGCTGACCGATGTCGATGCTTTTCGCGCCGACTTGGGACCTATCACCGGGATTCCGGCAGGGGTGGAGACAATCCCGGCTGAACAGCATTATTTAAGCGAAATAGCCGAGCCAAGGCACAAGGCTATTCGGCGCCTGATCACGGCATCCATGTCCTCCGCCCGGCTCGCACGGTTGGAGCCCAGGCTGCGCGACGTTTGTGGACGGATGGTCGAGGCGATGATCGCGGCACCCGTAGCCAATTTGCATGATGATTATGCGATGGCGATACCGGCCTTCGCGATGGCGCATGTCATGGATCTCGATGAAAGCGCAGTGGCGCATTTCACGGCCTGGTCGTGGGACGGCACGTTGCTTCAGCGCCCATCGTCTCCCGATGTGTCGTCCGCTGGACCTGCCAGCCATGTATTCTTCGCGGAATATCTCGCCGCCCAGCGGGCTTTGCCTGAGCCCTCGAACGATCTTCTGCGCCTGTTGATCGAGGCGCGGATCGATGGCGTCCCTTTGAGCGATGCGGAGATCGTGACGCAGTTGCATTTCCTGATCCAGGCAGGTGTCCATACGACGCGTGCCCTGCTGACCCATCTGTACAATCGCTTGGTGCAGGACCCGGCGCTCTGGCGAACTCTGGCCGACGACAGGGGAATGATCGACCGGTTCGTCGAAGAGTCGCTGCGGCGGGACGCGCCCGTGCAGCGCACGACGCGGCGATGCACGCGCCATATCGATTTTGCCGGCGTCGCGATGCGCAAGGGCGATCTGGTAGAGGTCGGGATCGGCTCGGCAAATCATGACGAAACACGTTTCGAGGAGGGGGCCAGCTTCCGCCTCGACCGCCCCAACCCACGCGCACATCTCGCCTTTGGCGCTGGATCCCACATTTGCCCTGGCGCCGCGCTTGCCAGGCTGGAGGCGCGCATATCCATCGAAGTGCTGCTGGACCGGGTGGAGCGGGCGGAAGCGATTGCCGGTGCCGTCTATCCGCCGATACCCGGCAGCCTGGGCCACAAGCCCGTGCCCGCCCGACTTGTGCCGCGGGCAGCAGCGGGCGATATTTAGCCGGGGTCGGGCCGCCACTGGCCGACGTCGCTGCCCTCCCGCTGCCAGTTCCGGGCGCGCGCGACTGCTTCTTCGCGATGGGCGACGTCTTTCATGCGCCGGGCTTCCGCCAGTGCCTCGCGAGTGGGCCCGATCGGCAGATGTTTGCAATAGACGGGTGTGCCAGGCTGCTGCGCCCAGGAATCGGCCAGGGCGCCGGCGTCGATGGCGTCGAAGCCAAGCGCATCGGCGAGCTGGATCGCGCGTGCCCGCGCTTCCTCCTCATCGGCGGCGATAGGCAGGCAGATGCGATCGGGCGCGCCTGCTGGCCGGTGCGATGTCGCGATTCTGGCGGCGTGGATGGTGTTGAACATTTTGACGACGGGGCGCCCGATGCTGCGCGCGACCCACGCGCTGTCGGTCAATCCCTCATCGATGGCGGCGATCTGGCCGTCGCGGACGCCGGGATAATAATTGCCCGCATCGAGTATCAACGCATCGGCGGGCGTTTCCGCGAACAGGCCGGCTGGCAGGTCCGCGACCGCATATTGCGGGATGGCAAGCAATATGAGGTCTCGTGCTAGCGCGGCCTGTTCCAGCGTCGCGGGTGTCGCGCCGAGCGCTGCCGCATGGTCGGTCAGAGAGCCGGGGCCGCGCTTGTTGGCCATGAGCACCTCCCACCCAGTCGCCACGAGGCGCTGCGCGACTGCGCTGCCGATATTGCCCGATCCGATAATGCCTGCCTGTCTCATCAGCTCTGTTGCTCCCGAGCAAGGAGGCGCGCGGCATGCAGCCAATGTGCGGCGCCCCAAAGGAAAAAGAATGTCAGCGCGATGAGCGCATAACGAAGGCCGCTTGCAGGGTCGCCGCCTTCCATATGGGCGAACCAATCGCTCAAAATGCCAGCGACGAGCGGGCCCATCGAGACGCCGATGAGATTGGCGGCGACGATATACACGGCGCTGGCTCTCGCCCGCATCGACACGGGCGCGAGGCTTTGTGTCAGCGCGATTGAAGGCGCGGTCCACAGTGCGCCGACGATGAAGGTCGGGACGAACAACCAGAGGACGAGCGTGCCATTTTCAAGCAGCATGATGGTGATGTAGAGCGGCGCGCAGAGCAGGACGCCAACCACCGGTATCCAGATCATGCCCTGCAGCCCATTGCGGGAAAAGCGCGTGCCCTGCCACCCGCCAAGCCAAGTGCCGAGCGCGCCGCAAATTCCGGTCAACAAGCCAAGGGTGAGGCCCACCTGCGCCAGGCTCATGCCGTGCGAGCGGATGAGGAAAGAGGGGCCCCAGGCGCCAATGCCCGCCTGCGCGAAGGCGATGGCCGCGCTGCCAGCGATGACGTGAACGAAGGGACGGCTGCGCCCGAGGATACGCAGACCCTCCCAGAAACTGACCTGCGGCGTCTCACCGGCAGGACCGCCCTCGTCCATCGCCCCCCGAACGGGTTCGCGGGCGAGCAGCATGAAGGCCAGGCCCGCCAGCAGCCCCGGTGCCCCCGCGACGAAGAGGGCCGTGCGCCAGTCGGTCGCCTGTGCGACGATGCCGCCGATCGATAAGCCCGCCATGACGCCGATAGGTACGCCCATGGCGAAGATGCCCGCAGCGCGGGATCGGTCTCGCGGGGCGAACAGGTCGGAAATGAGGGAATGAGCGGCCGGCGCAAATCCGGCTTCGGCCAGTCCGACGCCCATGCGCGCGCCGAAAAATTGGGCGAAATTGCGGGTGATGCCGCAGACAAGTGTCATGAGGCTCCAGCCGACCGTGAACAGGCCGACCAAGCGGACGCGATTGACGCCACGGTCGATGATCTGGGCGATCGGTATGCCCATTGCGGTGTAGAATATGCCAAAGGCGCCGCCGGTCAGGAGGCCGAGTTCCCAGTCCGCCAACTGAAAATCGGCCTTGATCGGCTCCTGCAGGATGACGACGATCTGGCGGTCGAGGTAATTCAGGCTGTAGATGAAGGCGAGCATCAGCAGCATGGTAGTACGCCGGCGCTGACCCGCAGCGTCGGAAGCGATCGGTCCGCCCGATTGCGGCTCTACCCCCACCGCGGTCGCTGTTGGTTGTAGCGGATTTGACATGGTCGTCCCTCAGGGCGCGCGAAAGCCCTTTTGCGCGCGTCGCCTAGATTGATCAGGCCGCCAGTCGCGGTCGCGATCAATATAGGGCGGCAGCATTCCACCTATGCGGAAAGCCGCTTTTCAGTTCGAGGCACCGGCCCTTTGCTGCCGATAGCTTTGCGGTGTGAGACCGGTCGCCCGCCGGAACGTGCGCGCGAAGCTGTTGGCGTGCGCAAAGCCGAGCGCGTAGGCGATATTCTTGATCGGCAGGTCGCCTTGCATGAGCATCGTCTTGGCGCGCTCGATCCAATAATGGGTCACATAGTCAGCAACCGTACGGCCGGTCAGCGCCTGAAACTGGCGATTGAGATGGCGTGCACTGATGCCGCAGAGGCTGGCCAACTCCGCGACCGTCGGCGCCTTCTCGGCTTCCGCCAACGCCATGCGGATCTTGCGATATTGCCAAGCGGCGAGGCGGCCGCTGTTCTTTGCCTGCTGCGCGCGGTCAAAGACGCGTTGCAATTCGATCGCGGCCAGCGTCTGCATTGCGGCCAGTGCTTCGATCGAGCGCCCATCCTGCGTGCCGATCTCGCGCAGCATGAGGCCCATGATCCGGCGAAGACTGTCGCTGCGTATGTCGAGCAGGGCTTTGAGCATATCGACCCGGGGCGCGTCATGCTCGGTCAGCATGCGGCGAGCGAGGCTCTCGTTGAAAACGAGGCGCAACACCCGTATCCGCCCGCCTTCGCCGCGCCCGTGGATCATCACATGCGGGAAGCGGACGAACAACGTTCCGACGAAGCATCGGTTATCCGGGTCCAGATCGGGGAAGGCGGCCGAGGAATCCGTCGCAAAGGGAGGCAGCGACATTTCGAGCATCAGTTCTTCGGTAGCGGTCTGAAAGTCGAAAATGTCGGGCCACTGCCATTCGAGCATTTCGATACGTCCCTGGGGCAGGGCGACAGAGGCGAGGATGGTGGGGGTCATTTCCATGGCGTGTACCGGGATTAATGACGCGAACTGCTCCTGATGTCCACATCAGCTCTCATTGGATCATGGCCGGCCGATTTGGCGCTGTTAGTACACCGCCATAGCGAATTTAAGGAGAGGGTGCTCGAATGCGCGTCATCGCCAATATGAACGTTTGTCAGGGTCATGCCCGATGTGAGGATATCTGCCCCGAAGTCTTCGCGACCGACGCGGTCGAGGGGAAGGTGGTGATCGTACAGACAGAATTTCCCGCAGAACTCGAGGATAAGGTCAGGCTTGCCGTGCGCAATTGCCCTGAAGGCGCGCTGCGCATCGCCAAGGGCAAGGCCGCATGACACTGCAATGGCAACCCTCACCGCCCGATCATGTGCCAGCCGAGCTGGTCGTCGACTTTGATTTCTTCGCCATCCCTGAAGGAACGAACGACCCCGCGCAGATCTGGCATGATCTCGTTCGCCGCGGCGTGCCGCCGATCTTCTATACGCCGCATAATGGCGGACACTGGGTGTTCCTCAAATATGACGACGTGGTTGAGGGCTACCGCAACTACGAGAAGTTCTCGACCCATCAGACACCGATCCCGCCGATCGAGCCATTTCCCGTGGTGATGCCGCAGGGCGTTGACCCGCCGGAACATACGGTGTTCCGCATGCTGCTTGCGCCGATGTTTACGCCGCTCGCGGTGCGTCGGATGACCGAACATCTGCAGCAGCGCGCGGCCGACCTGATCGACCGCTTCGCCGACAAGGGCGGGTGCGACTTCATCGCCGATTATGCGTCGATCTTTCCGACCAGTACGTTCCTGGAACTGTTCGGCCTGCCGCAATCGCGCCTGCCGGAATTCCTCGCTCTGTCAGAAGTGTTTTTCCGCAGCACGGATCCAGAGGCGCGCGCGCAGAATCTGAACGATATCTACGCCGTGCTCGAAGATCTGTTTCGCGAGAAGGAGCGCAATCCGGGTACCGACATCGCTTCCACCATCGTCACTGCGCGCGATGCGGACGGCAACCAGCATAAGTGGATCGACATCCTCAACTGCGGCTTCCTACTGTTCGTCGCAGGGCTCGATACCGTCACCAACACGATGACCTATGTGTGGCGCTATCTGGCTACTAACCCGCCGGCGCGTGCGCATTTCCGCGAGAAACTGGACGATACGCCTGCGTTCTTGATGGCCCTTGAAGAGCTGATGCGGATCAATGCGGTGTCCAACATCTATCGCCGCGTGACCCATGATTTTGATTATAAGGGCATCCAGTTCCGCCGTAACGACCGCATCATCCTGCCGAATACGGTGGTCAATCGCGACCCATCCGTATTCAAGGATCCGCAGGAGATCGATCTCGATCGCAAGGTCAATAACCATCTGACTTTTGGCGTCGGACCCCATCGCTGCATCGGATCGCACCTCGCCAAGCGCGAGATCATGATCTCAATGCAGGAATGGCTAAAGCGCATTCCCCACTTTGAACTTGCACCGGATCAGGACGAAGGCTCCGTCTTTGGCGGGTCGGTCATGGGCTTCACCTCGCTTAAGCTGCGCTGGTGAAGCCGGTCGGCCCCGCGCCATGGTTCAGGCGCGGGGCAGGCCCAGGCCGTGCTGGGCGATGATGCTCCGGTGCACCTCGCTCGTGCCGCCATAGATGGTCTGGCCGATCGACTGGCGATAGGATTCTTCGATGGTGGCAAGCGCCGGGGTCGCGGGGTGTAGCGAATCCGGGGCGGTGAGCGCGAGAAGGTCTGCCGCGTCCGCCATGTAGATGTCGGTCGCGAACATCTTGGCCATCGGGCCTATGGCGCGCGTCATGCGATCCGCGCCGATAGCCCAGGTGACGCGGCGGCAGAACAAGTCGGCAATCTCCAGATGTGCACGCGCCTTGGCAAGACGGGCGCGCACCTTCTCTCGCTCCATCGGGCGCGCGCCAGACGCGTCGACGGTGTTTGCCCATTCCAGCGCCGCGCGCATCAGGCTGTGATGATAGATATGATAGCCTTCGCCGCCATGCTCGATCTCCATCGCGGCCGCCATCACCTTCAGGCCGCCATTGACCTCGCCCAGCCGATAGCGGTCGGGTACGCGAACATCGTCGTAAAAGCTGATATTGGTACGCTCGTCCTGTACCGTATCAACCGGCTGGATGGTGATGCCGGGCAGGCTCAGGGGGACGAGGAAGATGGTGATCCCCTTATGCTTTGGTGCGTCGGGATCGGTCCGCGCCAGCATTAGCACATAGTCCGAGATATGGGCGATTGTGGTGAACATCTTCTGACCCGTGATGATCCAATCGGCACCGTCGCGCACCGCGCGCGTGCGCGCTGCATACATGTCCGAGCCTGACCCCGGCTCGGTAAAGCCGAGGCAGGATAGCGCCGAACCGTCGGCAAGGCGCGGCAGCACTTCGGCCTTGAGCGCGGGCGAACCGAATTTCATGGTCATGCGCGCGCCCATATTGGTGCAGCCGCTCGGAATGCGGGAGATGCCATATTCCTCGAACACACGGCCGAGCGCGGTCACCTCCATCGGGCTACGCGCCTGCCCGCCATATTCGGTCGGCCAGTCGGGATAGGCGAGACCGACAGCGGCCAGCGTACGGTGCAGTGCAGGGAGGTGGCCATCGGTGGAGGCGCGCGCCTCCGCCCGTACCGCGTCGGTGACATGTTCCTCCAAGAAAGCGCGGACCTCTTCGGCAAAGGCGCATTCCTGCGGGGTGAAGCCCATTTCGGCCCCCGGATCGCCAGCCTTTGGTAGCGCCACGCTCTTTCCGCCCCAGAGGCGGTCGCCAGCGACCTGAAGCGCTTCTTCGGGATCGCCGGCCGCGAGCGCGACGCGGGTGACGCCAAGGAGATAAAGGTGGATGTCATATTCGACCGAGAGGCCGTAGCCGCCAAAGGTACGCAGCGCTCGCTGGACCGCTAGCCGCGCCGTCGTCGCCGCCCACCACTCGGACAGGGCGACCAGCGCGCCGGCATCCGGCTGCTCCTGTGCGATGCCCCAGATCGTGCGCCAGAGCAGCAAGCGCGCGCCCTCCAATTCGGTGAAGCTGTCGGCCAGTGGGAAAGCTACGCCCTGAAAGGCGCCGATCGGTTGGTCGAACTGCTTGCGCTCGGTGGCATAGGCTGCCGCCATCTCGATCGCACGGCTACCCGCCCCTACCAGCCAGGCGGCGCGCAGGAGCGTCCGTTCGGTCAGTGCCGCATCGAACAGACGTGCAGCGTCCGGGCCACTGCCGATTTGCGTCCGGCCGCCATCAGGGGCGACGGCATGGATGCTATCCGCCTCGCAGACGATGCGGATACATGCGGGCAGATCGTCAAAGCTAACCGGCGTGGTCCCGGCGGCCTCGAGCATCTGTCCGGCTCCCTCCCCTTCGAGCCCGCCCAGCAGGCTGCAAATAGCGATGCCATCGGCCAGCGGAATGGGCGCAACGCCGCGTCCCGCCGCCTCGCAGATGAGCGCCGCTTCCATCAAGCCCATGCCAAGTCCGCCTCGGTCTTCGGAAGCGCGCATCGCGACGAATCCCATGTCGGCCGCCTCGCGCCACAACGCTGCATCGACGCCATCCCCCGTGGCGCGCGCCGCCTGTACAACTTCTTCACGGTCGAAGAAGCGGCGGGCCGCGCCCTGCATCATGTCCTGCTGTTCAGTAAGGTCGAGGTTCATCGCATGTCCACTTTGCTCGTCGTGCCCTGCATGGCCATGCTACAACCTGCCATGTCAATTTTACGCCCGTGCGCTTCCGACCATGCGGAAGGGGGCGACTATCCGCTGGCTGTCGCGCCGCGCACGGGCGACGGGCAACGTTAGGAGACGAACCGATGACGCAATATATCCGCTATTCAGTCGAGGAACGGGTCGCGACGATCACCCTCGACCGTGCCGACCGCGCCAATGCGCAGAACGAGCCCTTTCTGCATGAGCTTAACGCCGCCTGGGAACGCGCCGCCGAGGATGATGCGGTGCGCGTCATCCTGTTGCGTGCGGAGGGCAAGCATTTCTCCGCGGGGCATGACGTCAGTGAAGAGGCGATCCGCGATGGTTCCTTCGCCCGCATCGCCGGCACGATCCCGGAACGCGGCCTGCTCGGCATCCATGAATGGGAAGCCAAACATTATCTCGGCTTTTCCCGCCGCTGGCGCGACCTTCCCAAGCCTTCGATCGCCGCTGTGCAGGGCGCCTGCATCGCCGGCGGACTGCTGCTCGCGTGGCCCTGCGACCTGATCATTGCGGCCGACGACGCGCGCTTCTCCGATCCGGTGGTGCTGATGGGCATTGGCGGCGTTGAATATCATGGCCACACCTGGGAGCTGGGTGCGCGCAAGGCGAAGGAAATGCTCTTCACGGCCCAGCCGATAAGCGCGGTGGAGGCTGAGCGCCGCGGCATGGTAAATCGGGTCGTGCCGCGCGCTGAACTCGACGCGCAGTCGCTCGAACTCGCGCGCCAGATCGCGCAGATGCACCCTCATGCGCTGGCGATGGCGAAGCGCGCTGTCAACCAGACGCTCGACATCATGGGGCAGGGGGCGGCGCTGCAAAGCTGCTTCGATATTCACCAGCTCGGCCACGCCTCCGCCTATGGCCAGACCGGTCAGTTCATCGTTGCCGGCATGGACAAGGTGAAGTCGCACAAATGAGCATCCTCACCAGTTGCGAGGGCGGGGTCGCCATCTTGACCCTAAATCGCCCCGAGCGGCTGAACGCCGTTACCGAACCGATGCTGGAAGAGGTCGCGACCATATTGCGCGGCTGGTCGATCGACCCGACAGTCCGCTGCGTCATTCTCGCAGGCGCAGGCCGTGGCTTTTGCGCGGGCTTCGACCTGTCGGGCGACGACAAGGCGGCACGCGCCGAGCCGATGCGTCCTGACGAGGCGGCGGCGCGCATGAGCCTGCACGCCGAAATCCCGCTGCTGCTGCACCGCATGGCCAAGCCGACGATCGCCTGCATCCGGGGGCCGGCGGCTGGCAGCGGACTCGTGATGGCCGCCGCTTGTGACCTGCGCATTGCCTCGCGCACCGCCAAGTTCAAGCTGGCCTTCGCCAGCGCCGGGCGGTGCGGCGATCCGGGTGGCAGCTATCTGCTGACCCGCCTGTTGGGCGCGGCCAAGGCGCGCGAGATGTTCCTGCTCGACGAACCGATGACGGGGGAGGCCGCGTTGGCCGCCGGGCTCATCACGCGGCTGGTCGACGATGAAGTGCTAGATGCCGAGTGCATGGCTCTGGCACAGAAGCTCGCGACCGGCCCGACCACCGCCTATGCTGCGATGAAGCGTAATCTCAACGCAGCCGCAGTCGGCGCGCTCGAAGAATCATTGGCTCAGGAGGCGCTCGCAAACGCGCAAATCAGCCTGCTCTCACATGACGCGACCGAAGCGGGCCGAGCTTTCATGGAGCGGCGCGCCCCGCAGTTTCTGGGCTATTAATCTCTCCCTTCCGCCATTGCGGAAGCCATGCGATCTTCATGTCCGAACCGCCTTATTTCGATATTGCAAATAATGAGCGGCGCATCGGACGCCAAAGGACGTGAGGATCGGGAATGGCGACGGCTGCGGTAGCGAGCGATATCGACTTTGTCAGGCAGGCGGTCGAGGTCGCTGACCTCAACGCCGTGCGGCTCGCACTTTACCATAACAGCCGTGATCCCGAAGTCGGCGCGCTCCCGCCGGTGGCGCAGATGAGCGCTGAGCAAAAGGCGCTGCTGATCGACAAGGCTGTGCGTTGGCTTGTCGACAATGCCGGGGCTGCGGCCCTGCCCGAGCCGCCCGAAGAGGATCTACGCGCGCTCATGACGATGGCGACGGGCCGCGAGATGACGGACGTCGAATTTGCGGCACGTCGCGACCTGCCCGCCTTCCGCCCCTTTCCCTGCGCAGTCGATTGGGAAGGCGACAAGCCGCCGATCCCCGAGGGTTTCCGCGTGGTCATCATCGGCAGCGGCCCGGCGGGCATCGTCGCGGGCGTCCAGATGGAATTGCTCGGCATCCCCTATGTCCTGCTCGAACGGCAGACTGAGGCGGGTGGAACCTGGACGATCAACCGCTATCCCGGCGTGCGCGTGGATACGCCGTCCATCACCTACGAATATAGTTTCGAGAAGCTCTATCCCTGGAGCGAATATTTCAACCGGGGCGAGGCCGTGCGCAAGTATCTGCAGCATGTCTCGAGCAAATATGGGGTGATGGCGAACAGTCGTTTCAGGCATGACGTCAAGGGCGCGACCTTTGACGAGGGGCGCAACATTTGGACCCTTGACGTCGACACGCCCGATGGCGCGCAGCAGATCGAGGCCAATTTCATCATCACCGCCTGCGGCACCTTTGCTAATGCGCAGCTGCCCGATATTGCCGGTGTCGAGGAGTTTCGCGGCACCATCGTGCATCCGTCTGCCTGGCCGGAGGGGCTCGATCTCGCCGGCAAGCGCGTTGCCGTCATCGGCAACGGGTCGACCGGCGTGCAGCTGCTGGGCGCGGTCGCGGAGCAGGCCAGGTCGGTCGTCGTGGTCCAGCGCACGCCGCAATGGATCAGCCCGCGCGAAAAATATGGCGCGCCGATCGAGCCGGGCGTGGCATGGCTCTATGAAAATCTGCCGGGCTACTGGAACTGGGCGCGCTATACCGCGACCATGGGTCTGTTCGACATCGACCAGCTCCAGCGCGTCGATCGCGACTGGCAGGCAAAGGGGGGCAAGGTCAGCAAGGCGAATGACGATCTGCGCGCCTTCCTCACCAACTATATCCGGCAGGAGACAGGCGGCCGCGAGGATATTATCGAAAAGTTGATCCCGGACTATGCCCCGATGTCGCGCCGCCCGGTGGTGGACAATGGCTGGTACCGCGCGCTTACTCGCGAAAATGTCGAGCTTTTGACCGGTTCGGTCGAGCGCTTCACGCCTGATGGTTTCGTCATGGCGGACGGGACGACGCGCGAAGTGGATATTGTCGTCAGCGCGACTGGTTTTGATGTGCTCAAATATCTCTGGCCGGCCCGATACAAGGGGCTGGGCGGCAAGGATCTGCACGACAGCTGGGACCAGGGTGATGGGCCGCGCGCTTACCTCTCGATGATGGTGCCGCAATTCCCCAATTTCTTCATGCTCTACGGCCCCAATTCGCAGCCGCTGACAGGCGGCACCGGCTTGCCGCAATGGTGGCTGATCTGGGCAAGCTATGCCGCGCAATGCATGATGCGGGCGCTCGAGGAAGGAAAAGGCCGGGTAGAAGTCAAACAGGCGGCGTTCGAGCGCTATAATCATGCGCTGGACGAAGAGGCGCAGCACTGGCTGCAGATGACGCCCGAGGGTGGCATAGAGAAGAATTATTATGTGAACCGCGAGCATCGCCGGTTGCAGGTGAATGCTCCCTGGCTCAGCCCCGACTATCACCGCATGTGCACGGTGGTCGAGTGGGACGATCTCAGCCTGAGCTGAGGCAAGGTCATGGCTCGTCCCGCCCTCGCCGCGTCGCGCGCGATCGACATATTGAACTTCATGGCAGCGACCCCGTCGCGCGGCTATTCATTGACGCAGCTTGTCCAGGCGCTGGAGCTCAATCCCGCCTCCTGTCACGCGTTGCTCGGGGCGATGACACGCGACGGTTATCTGACGCGGGCGCAGCGCGGGCGGACCTATCGCTTGGGACCGGCGCTGATCGCGATCGGGCAGGGCGCGCTGCTATGCCACCCGCTGGTCGCTGCCGCGCGTGAGGAAATGGCGATCATGGCGCGCGCGCTCGATCTCGACAGCCTGTTGACGGCGCGCGTCGACGATCGGCTGATCGCGCTCGCCTGCGACGGGCCGGGCCGGCAGCCAGCCCTGCGTGTTGGGCAGCGCGTGCCCCTGATCCCGCCGCTTGGTACCCCGTTTCTCGCATGGGGTGAAGCGAAGGAGGTCGACGAATGGGTTGCGCGTGCGCCAGACCATATCGATGCGGAACGCCTGCGCCAGTCGCTTACCGTGGTCCGGACGCGTGGCTATGCAGTGACCTTGCGCAGCGAGGCGCAAGGGGCGGTAGGCCAGGCAGTGATCGATCTGGCGGAGATGCCGCATGCCGGGGAGCGGCAGAAGGAAGCCGCCGCCCGCATCCGCCAGATGGGCGAGGATTATCTTATGATCGAGTCGCACCCTGACCGGCTGCATCATGTCGGACTGATCTCAGCGCCGGTGTT
>Ga0233380_1000238_pt1 | contig 31470 bp, 14 predicted proteins | sample ElkDunMinimDraft_9_FD_191541 | JGI IMG/M metagenome (GOLD analysis project Ga0233380, IMG submission 191541) | Fecal eukaryotic communites from dung pellets of Tule Elk in California, USA - Elk Dung F36 | ecosystem: Host-associated > Mammals > Digestive system > Large intestine > Fecal | place... | reverse complement strand
CAGCGGCGCATCGCCGCACGCCGTTGCCCCCTAGACGCACGCCGCGGCATAGTGCGAACAAGTCTTTTAGCTTGTTCTGCGGCGTTTTCCTGCGCTCTATTGCATCTGGAGGGAGAGGGAGATAGGGCACCATGGTAGTAATCCGGCCGGGCAGGTCCAAAGCGAAGGCCGGAGCCATAGCCTTGACCATCTTGTTCGCCGTTATTCACGCGCCCTGAACAGCTTCTTTCAACGCCGGGTATCAAATCAGGATGACGTACCCGATCTTGTGCAGGATGTTTTTCTGCGGTTGTTGCGACTGGAGGAATTGCCCGAGTTGCGCCATCCGGAAGCCTACCTTTTCCAGACCGCGTCCAGTGCCTTGCGCGACCGTGTACGCCGTGACACCGTTCGCGAACGTTCCGCACATTTTGCTTTTGACGAAACGCTTCACGGTAGTTCGCCGATTACGCCGGAGCGGATAGTCAACGGACAATTGGCGGTTCAGGAGCTGCGCGATGCCATCGCCCGGCTTCCCGAACGGAGCAGGGACGTCTTCGTGCTCAGGGCATTTGAGGATATGTCCTGCGCCAGTATAGCGGACGCAATGGGGATTTCCCGCCGGGCGGTAGAGAAGCACTACGCGCGCGCGCTTGCTCGGGTGACCATCAGTCTTAAGGCCTATCGCGATGCCTGATCGACCGCCGGTAGGAAAGAACGACGATACCGGCGCCTGCGAAGAGCGGCTGACGGAAGCTGCCTTCTGGCTGGAGGGCCTGTCACGCGGCGGGAATGAAGACACGCAGGCTTCCTTCGAACGCTGGCTCGCCGGGTCCCCACTCAACCTCTCTGCATTTGAGAGCGTCAGCCACACGCAAGGCATGACGAGGCGTGCTGCGGAGCGGCCTGAAATACTTGCACTGCGCCAGCAAACACTTGCGCGAACGGCCCTTGGCCGCAGGTCTACTCATTGGCGCGGCCTGTCCTTTCTGCGGAACCGTACGCTTGAGGATCGTGAAAAACCCCCTGGTCGCCAGAATGGCAGAATTAGAGCTGGCCTTGCCGCCGGTCTTGCCGCTTGCCTTGTGGGCGGAATCTGGCTGGCTGGCGGGCAGGGGGTTTCTTTCCGCGAGAGAACCGGCCCTTCAGCAGAAGCTGGCCTCGCAGAGACCAGCTATCGCACCGGCATTGGCCAGCAGGCCACCATCGATCTTGCCGATGGCTCGCAGATCATCCTCAATACTGACAGCACTGTTCGGGTTTCCTATTCAGGCCGCGCGCGGCGCCTGATCCTGGATCGCGGTCAGGCATTTTTCACCGTTGCCAAGGACGCAAGGCGTCCTTTCACTGTCGAGGCTGATGGCAGGGTCGTAACTGCCTTTGGAACCGCCTTCGACGTTCATATCCAGAAGGGAGCGGTGCAAGTGGCCCTGCTGGAAGGCGAGGTATCCGTCAGCCAGGGCGGAAACGCGCTGAAAAGTGCGGTGACGTTGCAGCCGAACCAGATGCTGATAGCGGACAAGAACGCACTGAAAGTCATCACGCTGGGCAATCCAGGCTCGCTAACCGCGTGGCGCGAGGGCCTTCTTATTTTCCAGAACGACGAGTTGCGATCCGTCGTAGATGAAATGAACCGCTACAGTGCAACACGCCTTGTCCTGAATGGCGAGGCTGTTGCGCGCCTTCGGATCAGCGGAACGTTTCGCATAGGGCAGACCACGGCTTTTCTGGAAGCGCTGCACGGAATGTTTCCTATCCATGCCACGAAGCGCGGTCCCCAAGAAATAGTATTGTCCGTGAACTGAATTTTCGATTTTCAGGTTCGCGAAAATGACCTTCCTGCGTCTTACCAGCTGATCCCCCAAACTTGATTGAAAATGGCGGGACACAGGGGGAGGGGCAGAGATGAAATTGAAGTCAGGACTGCGTGCAGGCGCGGCGATTTCTCTTGCGGCAGTTGTCATCAGCGCGCCAGCGGCAGCGCAGGACACGCAGGTCAGCATTTCCATTCCGGCACAGAATCTGGAAGATGCGCTGATCCAATTTTCACGGCAAACCCGCCAGCAGCTTTTGTTTTCTCCAGAAGCGGTACGAGGCCGCAGGGCAAAGGCTCTTTCCGGGCATTTCACATCAAGCCGGGCTTTGCAGCAGTTGCTCGCGGGGACTGGCCTGGAAGCGAGCGCAACGCCATCGGGCGCGTGGATCATAAAAGCCGTAGCCCCGCCTGCAATGATGATACAGGATGCCTCGGCTAGCGATACGCCATCGGCAGGCGCATCCACTGCTAACGATATCATCGTTACCGCACGCCGGCGTGAAGAAAGCCTTCAGGACGTACCGCAAACGGTCAACGCCGTCAGCGGGGAAGAACTTGCCAAGCTTAATCTTCAGCGCTTCGAGGACCTTCAGTCAGTGGTGGCTGGTCTGGACCTTGCGAGCGGCGCCAGAGGGTTCGATACGGCAGCTTCTATCCGGGGGGTGAGCTACGCCGTTCGGTCACAAACCAGCCCTACGGTTGAATTCTACCTCAACGATGCCCCCATGCCGCCGGGCCTGCTGTTCCAGTCGATGTTTGATATCGGCCAGATTGAGGTTCTGCGCGGCCCGCAGGGAACGATGCGCGGCCGGGCTGCTCCATCGGGCGCTATCACGATTACGACCCGCAGGCCGAACGTCTCCGAAGTGGCAGGTTACGTTGACATGACCGGGACAACCCGTGGCAACATCAACGCTCAGGCAGCAATAAACGTCCCGCTTGCCGTTGATGTTTTCGCGGTAAGGGTGGCCGGGCTCATCGATGAAAACGAATCCAGTGGCGTAAAGAGCATCCACAATGGGACCAGCCCTTGGCAGAAGACCAAGGCCTTTCGTGCATCCGCCAAGCTGGAGCCCAACGACAACCTCACTGCCACTGCCATGTACCAGTATCTGAAAGCCACATCGCGATCCTTCGATCAGGTCATCGGTGAAGGATCGCCGGGCGGGACATTCAGGAACAGCGGCTACGCGCTGCCTGCGGTGTTGCCCGCCGGTTACAACGGCCCGGTTATCCAAGCGCGCGACCGTTTGGGCATCACTGACGGTGATTTCCGTTCAGATGAACGGAGCCACATCGTCACCGGCCAGATCGACTGGTCTGTCCTGAACCAGCATGTCAGCTATGTTGGAAGCTATGCTTCCAGCAAGGGCGCAAACGATCGTCCGGGTGATCGCGGCAATCTGATAATCGGCTACGATTATGTAATCCCGACGTACACCGACAGCACCTATTGGACGCATGAACTGCGGGTCGGGTCGGAGGAGCGCATTGCCGGCATGTTCGACTATGTCGTTGGGGTCTTTCATTCTTCTGAAAAGGGAACCAGCGCTGCCGATCGCGGCCCCTCATTCGGACGGGGGGCTTTCGGAGATCCACGGGGTGCGCCTGATGCCTTTTCTCCCCTGATTGAACGCTACAGTTCACGCACGATCATTGTGGGCGAACGTGATAATAAGGAGACGTCGTTCTTCGGAAACATCACCGCGCATCTGGGGGACCGGACCGAGCTTTCGGCCGGGGGGCGCTATATCATCGTTAAGAAAGATGCCTCTAGCCAGTTCCTGCGGGCACCGGGCGGATACAGTCTGGTTGCGGGAACTGGCGCGGGTTGCGCCGCTGGGCGGACGCCGAGCACCTATTATGCGGGCTTCTGCGACCAGCCGATTGCGGCTGGTCCGCTCAGCGCGCCTACATATTCACGCGGCACGCATAAGCCGTTCATCTACAATGTGCAGCTTTCGCACCGCTTCAGTGACGAATTTATGGCGTATGCCAACTACGGCACTTCGTGGCGAAACGGCCCCACGCTTACGGGCATCACCAACGGCGGTATCGGTAGCGACGGTGGCCCTGGCGATCCGACTTTACGCGACCTGACGTTTGTGGAACCTGAAAAGTCCAAATCGTTCGAACTGGGGTTGAAAGCCACGCTGTTCGACGGGCGCGGCCGCATAAATGTCGCCGCCTATCGGCAAGACTTCGACGGTCTGATCTATTATGGCGAGTCAGCTAACTATCTGTCAGACAATGGTTTTACCCCGCCTAGTGTTGCAAGGTTTAACTTCACCAGCAACGCCGATGCCAGAGTGGACGGCGTGGATGTGGACTTTGCTTTCCAGATTACGCCCCGGTGGAGCATGGCGGGCGGCTTCAGCTATGCCGATGGCCGCATCAGGGACGATTTCATCCCCTGCAACGACGGCAACTTTGATGGAGTAGCCGACACCATTCAGCCCACCGTCGCTGATTTCCAGGCTGCTGGCACACGCATCGCCATGTGCCAGACGGACCGCGCCGTCTCGCAATCCCCGAAATGGAGCTTGAACCTGCAGTCGGAATACAGTCTGCCCCTTTCCGACATGACGGATGGCTTCATTCGCGGATTGCTGACCTATTATCCTGACAACCCACGGGATAACTCAACTGTTACAATCGACGATTACGGCCTGCTCAACATTTTTACCGGTATCCGAGACCCGGACGGCGCCTGGGAAGTTTCGGTGTTCGCCAAGAACATAACCAATACCAGCCAGGTCATATCGCGAGACTCGCTGCAGACGCAGTCGGACGGGGGCATCGCGAATTACTTCGGCACGAGCGGCTACTACAATGTCCGCTACACGCCGCGTAGGCAGTTCGGGATGAACGTCCGCTATTCGTTTGGCGGGCGATAGGAGGCGCGTTGCACGCCAGGCGCCGGTCGGCAGCGTCGCCCGGCAAATTGCCTCCTCGGCGGCTGCTGATTACGGGCAATATTTCCTTGGCTCGTCGCTCTTTGCCGGGCGACTTGCCGGGTAACCTGAGGTTTGACCGGCGACTTTCACCGGCGTCCCATCCATCCGTGGAAGGTCAGCATGAGATCGCGTTGAGCCCTTCGCTTAAGGGCGCAAGCCAGGGCTCATAGTTGCGCCAGTGATTGAGGCCGTCACGGTTAATCGGTTCTCGAACCTGTTGCGCGCTGGGCGTGTGTACGGCTCTGGAGTTATCGTAGAAGCTCAGGCAGGCCGGATCGTACGGGACGCCCAGATAATCAAGCAGGCGTTTCGTTTCTGTTTCGACATCTTCGACAAGGTTTTCGTAGTGCACGCGGTGAACCCGCTTCGGGAAAAGCGAGTCCATGTGGGCCATCAGCCGGGTATAGTCCGCATAGTGTCGGCCAAGGTCGGCAAGGTCCGTTGGAAAGCTGGTGTGGACGTTGAAATAGGTAGCGAAGCCGGAAAAGCAGCAGGGTAGCGGATTGCGCCTGACGTCGATGATCTTCGCGTTCGGTAGAGCCAGATGGATCAGTGGAACCAATTGCCAGTTTGCAGGCATCTTGTCGGTGAAGAAGGGGCGGTCAGTTCTCCGGTGCCGCTGCACCGAACGAAGGTAACGTTTGCCTACTGACCTGAGGCCGTCGCCAGGGATCCGGGCAATTGCGTCGGGCAGGGAGGCTTGCGTTTCTTCCCCCCGGGTGAGTTTGCTGGCGATGCTGGGCAATTCGAACAGCTCTCCGGCGCCTTCGATCATCGGGTGGCTGGCGAGTATCTGTTCGACGAGCGTGGAGCCGGAACGCGGCATGCCCACGATGAAGATCACATCGTCCGCATCGCATCCAAGTCCACGGCGGTCTGAAAAGAATTGTGCCGTGAAAAGCGCCTTGGAACGGTCGACGAAATCGCGCGTCCGTTCCGGCTCGTATGGGACCAGCGCGCCGCGCAGCCGGTTGGCCTCTTGATAGTGTCGAAACGATCGTTCGTATTTGCCAAGGTCGCCGAATGCCTTGCCCAGTGCAAAGTGCAAATGGACCTGCTGCAGTGGGTCCCGGTTTTTGGCGGATAGCGCTTGTTCCATCAGCGCGAGGTCATCGGCCGAGAAACGGATCGTCCGGAGATTGGCCAGGCCCCACCACGACGATCCATTCGCGGGATCGCGATTAATTGCCTTTCGATAGGCGATGATCGCTGCCTCTGTATTGCCGGCCGCTTTCAGTGCGTGGGCATAGTTCATCCACGGAACTGCGGCGTGGCCTGCGCGCAGCACGACGGCTTTGTGGGCGGCAAGGGCTTCTTCTGCGAGGCGTTCGGCTGAAAATACGGCGGCCTTGATCGAAAGCGGCCATATCGCGTCCGGGTGCTTTGCGATGGACTCATCAAGCAATGCAATTGCTTCTTCCGCGCGCTCAAGACGGCAGAGGAGGGATGCGAGATCGGCATGGGCCGCAATAAAGTCCGGGGCAAGCGCGATCGCCTGTCGAAGCAGGCGTTCGGCTTCGTCAGCGACGTCGCGTGCCGCTGCCCCATGCGCGAGCATTCTTAACGCTTCGACATCGTGCGGCCGCGTCGCAAGGACTATCCGGGCGCGCTGTTCGATTGCGGCAATATCGGCTGGACGGTTTGCATTCATGGGTGACATTCCATCGGGGGTGTCGTCGAACCCTTCAGGCGTCAAGCAGGCATTTTTCGCGGACCGGTCACCTGCTCGCGCCAACCGAATGAGGCCACGAGACAGCTCAAATGGCAAACAGTTATCCATTGTAAAATAAGATAAATATCGAACAAAATTCTTGACTGCCTCAGCGTAAGGGACTGATACGTCCCGCAAGCCGCGCTGCGGCGAGGGTTGTTCGCCAAACCTGTTGTATGATCTCATGCTGAGGTTTTTGGGTCGGAAATTCCATTGAAGGGCAAACTGTCGGCGACGGCAGGACGCAAAGCATCCGGGCTCGTGATGAGCAAGCGGGGCTGCCAGAGGGGCTGTATGACTGTGAACCGAGACGTCGCGCGGATCAGGTATTTTGCCGCTTCCGATCCGCCTGCTGACTAGGCCAACAGCGCCCACTCAAATCAATTCAGAAGAACAAATCCTCTTCGTCGATCCGGCGAGGGGCGACTGCGTGTGAACGAGGAAATCCATGAGCTATCAAACGAAGCAGAGCCGGCCCACGCGCGGTGCCGAACGCTTTTCGCGCAATTTGCTCTGCAGTGCTTCGTTCCTTGCTGGCGTGGTTGCCCTGGGGGCCGGGTCTGCGGCAAATGCAGCGGACCGGTACTGGGACGCGAACGGCACCTCCGTGGGTGGGGGTGGCACCGGGACATGGAATCCCACGAACCTCAACTGGAGCCCCAACAACGACGGCGTGAGCGGCCCCTTCAGCCTTCCCTGGAACAACGCTGCGCTCGACAACGCGATCTTCGCTGGCACGGCCGGCACCGTGACGGTCGGCGCGCCGATCACAGTCCAGAACCTGACCTTTAACACGGCCGGGTATACTCTCGCCGGCGGCACACTGACCCTTGGGAGTGCGACCCCGACTATCACGACAGCGAGCAACGGAAACACGGCCATCAATTCAGTGATTGCCGGCTCCTCTGGATTTGTGAAGGCTGGCGTGGGTGCCCTTCTGCTGAATGGCGCCAATACGTTCACAGGCGACATCTATCTTAATCTGGGCAGGATCTACGCCGGAAGCGACGCTGCTTTGGGCGCAGCGGGCAACAATATCTTCACTGCGGCGGGCGCGAATATCCGGCTGTCTATCGCCGGCGCCAGCACCAATCGCACCGTGACGATCGGCAATGGCGGCAACCTGATCCTAGAGGGTGCTGGTGCCGGATCGGCACTGATCACCGGAAACGGTTCAGTATCTCCCGCGGCAGGCGGCGTCATAATGAGCAATGACGCCAGCACCTATACGGGGCGCACGACATTTTCCGGATGTAACGGTGTTTGCTCTACGCGGTTTACCTCGATCCGCAATCTCGGCGAAGCAAGTTCGCTTGGCGCCCCGACGACGATCGTGGACGGGACGATCATTTTCAACCAGCAGAGCCAGTACAGTGATAGCCTCATCTATCTTGGCGACGGGGATAGCTCGAACCGGAATTGGGACATCAATGGCAATGGTGCGCTGATCCGCAATCAGGGGACGGGCGCGCTTACCATTACCGGCAATGTCGATATTTCGACCTCTGGTTCGTTCAATGCCGACACGGCCGATTTCAACCTATTGGGTGTGCTCAGCGGGGGGAGATTTGGTTTTGGCAGCGCCGCAGGTTATTCCGTCACACTTGGGGGTGCGAATACCTTTACTGGGCAGGCGGTCATCGGCGGTCGCGTCAGGGCATCTGTTCTGGCGGATATCGGTTCGGTCAGCTCGCTTGGTGCCGGCTCGGACATCGCATTAAACGCCGGAACTCTTAGCTACACCGGTGCAGGCAACAGCAGCAACCGACTGTGGACGGTCAGTGGCGCCAGCACCATTGCGAACGATGGCTCTGGCGCACTGAACTTGAGCGGTGCAGCCGCGTTCGTCGCCGGCGGCGCTGCGGATAGCCTGACGCTTGGCGGCAGTTTTGCCGGACAGAATACGTTTTCCGGGGTAATTTCCGGAGCGATCAACCTGATCGGCGATGGTAGCGGAACCTGGGTTGTGGGCGGAGCCAATACGTTCGCGGGCACCGTCACGGTCAATGCCGGAACGCTGCGGGCTGGTAACGCTTCAGCATTTGGGTTGACGAAGGGCATTGTCGTGAACGGCGGCACGCTCGATCTGGGCGGCTATGACCTCACCGCCCCATCGCTGACTGGAACTGGCGGTACAGTTGCGCTTGGCGCATCGGCATTGACGGTCGAGGCGCTCAACTCCCAGATTTTTGCCGGCAGCATCACCGGCACCGGTGGGCTCAGGAAGATGGGCGCGGGTTCGCTGACTCTGACGGGCGTGAGCAGTTATACCGGTGCCACCACGATCAGCGGCGGCAAGCTAGCGCTCGATTTTTCGGGCGTTGGCGGTCCTGCCGACAATATCCTTTCGGCAGGGTCTCCGCTTGTCCTGTCGGGCGGTACACTGGAAGTATTGGGTGCAGCCGGTGAAACGAACTCCCAGAGTTTCAACGGACTGACGGTAAGCGCCGGCAGTAACACGGTCCGCGCGATCAATGGCGCGGGCGGCGGGCTCGTTAATCTGAATCTTGGTGTGATCAACCGGACCAACGGGCTGGTCAACTTCGTGCTGCCGGATGCTGGCGCGATCTCCACGACCAACGCCGACGGCTTGCTTGGCGGCTGGGCGACCATCAACGCAACTGACTATGCCAAGGTGGTGGGCGGCCAAATTCTTGCCTTTGATGCGGCCGATTATACCGACAAGGACGACGCTGCCACTTGGCTGAGCGGTGAAATTATCAGCGATACCGCGAACGCCGTAAACACGCCCTTCTTTGGCACGGTTGGCGGCAACGTGCAGCTTGGCGGCCTGCGCTATACGGCAGCGGCCAACTCGACTGTCACGATAAACGCCGGGAACACACTCGGCGTCGATGGCACAATCATCGTGGCGCCCAGCACCCTTGCTGCCAACCAGGTTATCAATGGACAGGGATCTTTGACGGGCGGGGCAGGGGGCGGCAGCCTGGGCTTCCAACACAACGGCACCGGCAAGTTCTCTGTAATCGTGTCCATCGTCGACAATGGCGGCCAGACGGGTGTGACAAAGGGGGGCGTCGGTACGCTGGCCCTTACCGGCGCAAATTCCTATACTGCCGCGACGATCCTGACCGGCGGGACGCTGGAGGTGAACTCCATCGCCAATGGCGGAATAGCCAGCAACATCGGCGCGTCCTCTGCCTCTTCCTCCAACCTTGTTCTTGAGAACGGAAATCTGCAATACACCGGCGCAACCAACACCACCGACCGCGGTTTCACGCTGGTCAGTGGCGGCCCGGCGCGCACGATCCAGGTAACGCAGGGCGGCACCAACCTTACCTTCACCGGAGAGGTAACCAGCCCTGACGATGCCGGCTTTACCAAGACCGGCGCGGGTACGCTGACTCTTGCGAACGCGGCTAACAGCTATGTCGGCGTTACGACCGTCAGCGGGGGCAGGCTTTCAGTGAATACCTTGGCTGATGGCGGCATGGCCAGCGGCATCGGCGCAGCGACAAGCGATTCAGCCAATCTCGTTTTGCGAGATGGCGGGCGGCTACAGTACACCGGCGGTACGGCCAGCACCGATCGCGGTTTTACACTGGCGAACGGCGTTGGCGGGATCGACGTTGCCCAGGCGGGCACCACACTGACGGTGAGCGGTTTGGCTACCGGCGCGGGCACCTTCACAAAGGACGGCGCCGGAACATTGGTGCTTAGCGGCGTCAACTCCAGCTTTAGCGGCGACACTATTGTTGCAGGGGGCACAATGCGGGCCGGCTCGGCGCAGGCTTTCGGACCGGGCACGCGCTATATCACGATCGGCAGCGGAGCTGTGCTTGATCTGGGCGGTTTCAATGTCTCGGCTGGCGGCGTCGCGGGTGGCGGCACGATTGCGCTTGGCGGCAGAACGCTGACCACTGCGGGCGGGCAGGCCAATTTCACCGGTGCGATTACCGGAACCGGCGGTTTCACGCGCGGTTCGGGAAGCTATACGCAGACCTTCACCGGCTGCAACAACACCTACACCGGCGTCACGACGATTTCCGGTTCATTGGCGGCCGATTGCATTCAAAACGGGGGACTGGCCAGCGGTATCGGCGCGTCTTCCGCGGCGTCGGCGAACCTGGTCTTTCACGGGGGAACGCTGACCTATACGGGCGGCAATGCGTCGACCGACCGCGGTTTCACGTTGACGGCTAACGGTGTCGTCAATGTCCACAATGCGGCGACTACCCTTGAGTTTCAGGGCGGAATCACCGGCAGTAGCGGCGACCTGTTTAAGGTCGGTGACGGTACTCTCGTCCTTTCCGGCATGAACACCTACGCCGGTGCCACGCGGGTTTCCGGCGGCACGTTGCAGGCAGGCTCTACGCAGGCATTTGGCGCGGCAGCTCCCATGCTCTTAAGCAATGTCGCCGGTGCGATTCTCGATCTCGATGGTTACAATACCAGTGTTAGCTATCTGGAACTTGGCGGCCCTGCTGGCGGTAACGTCGAACTGAATGGCGCCACGCTTACGATCACGGCCGGTAATAATGTGGCTACCTCCTATTTCGGGGGTGCCATCAAAGGTACCGGTAACCTGATCAAGAATGGCACCGGCACACAGAAACTGACGGGTTGCAGCAGCGATTACAGCGGCGTCACCACGATCAACGGCGGCATACTGCAGGTCACGTGTCTCACCGATGGCGGACTGGTCAGTTCGATGGGCATGTCGAGCGCTGTGGCCGGCAATCTTATCATCAACGGGGGCACGCTTCGCTATGCGGGTGCTGGTGACAGCACCAATCGGCAGTTTACGCTGGGCGCGTCGGGCGGCAATGCGCTCGATGCCTCGGGCACCGGCGCGATCAACTTCACCAGCAACGCGCCGCTGACCTTCAGCAGCACGAACACCGCGCAGACATTAACGCTGACCGGAACCAATACCGGCAACAACACGCTGGCGGCGCTGATCACCAACAACGGCACCGGCGTGACTGCGCTTACCAAGACGGGCGCCGGTACCTGGGTTCTGACCAATCCCGCGAGCACTTATACGGGCGTCACGACGATTAGCGGCGGCGTTCTGGGTGTCGACAAGCTTGCCAACGGTGGCGTTGCCAGCAGCCTTGGCGCGTCCTCCGCAGCGGCTGCTAATCTGGTGATCGGCAACGGATCGACGCTGCGCTATACTGGTGCCGGCGATACGACCAATCGCCTGTTCACGCTTGCGGCAGGCGTCACGTTCATCGAATCCTCTGGCGCGGGGGCCGTCGTCTTCACCGATACGGGGCCAGTGACGCTGCAAGGGAACAACGCGACGCGCACGATTGCGCTGGGCGGTACCAACACCGGCAACAACACGCTGGCGGGGTCCATCGGCAATGCCGGCACTGGCGTTACCTCGCTTGCCAAGAATGACAGCGGCACCTGGGTGCTGACGGGTAATCACACCTATACCGGCCCTACTAATGTCAATGGCGGGATACTGTCGATTGGCGGCGGCGGTACTACGGGTTCCGTAGCCAGCGCGACCATCAACAATTTCGGCACGCTGGTCTTCAACCGGTCCAACGGACTGACTTATGGCGGCGCAATTGTCGGTAACGGCGGCGTGCAGCAGGTTGGCAACAGCACCACCATCCTGACGGGAACCAATGGCTACACCGGCGGAACGGCGATTGCTGCCGGCACGCTGCAACTGGGCAACGGCGGCACCACGGGCAGCATCCTTGGTGATGTCCTCAATGACAGCGTTCTGGCGTTCAACCGGTCGAACCTCGTCACCTTCGGTGGCGTGATCTCCGGCACTGGCCAGGTGACGCAGGATGGCACTGGTACCACCATCCTGACGGGCACCAACAGCTACGCAGGCGGCACGGCAATTACCGCGGGCACCCTGCAAATCTCGGGCGATGCGAATCTGGGCGTGGCAGCGGGCCCGCTCAGCATCAGCAACGCCACGTTGCAGACCACGGCGGACATCGCCAGCGTTCGCGACGTAACGTTGACGGGTAACGCAACTCTGCTGACCAATGCGGGCACGACTTTCACACTTGGCAGCGTGGTTTCTGGCGATGGCGGGCTGATCAAGTCGGGCGCGGGGCGGACGATCCTGGCCGCCGACAACAATTATGCCGGTGGCACGACGATTTCCCAAGGGACGCTGCAGCTTGGCAATGGCGGCACCAGCGGTTCCATCGCCGGTAACGTGGCGAACAACGGATCGCTTGCCTTTAACCGTTCGGATAACATCGCGTTGGCCAACCTGATTTCAGGTACCGGCGCCGTGACGCAGGACGGAACCGGCACTGTGACCCTGACGGCCGAAAACAGCTATGCCGGTGCAACGACGGTGAATCGCGGCACGTTGCTGGTCAACGGCAACCAAGCCGGCGCCACAGGGTTGACGACGGTCAACGCCGGCGCGGCGCTGGGTGGCAGCGGCACGATTGGCGGTAATGTGGTTATTGCCGATGGCGGTATCCTTACGCCGGGCAACGCCGCGGGCACGCTGACCATTGCTGGCGACCTGTCCCTGTCGGGCGGCTCGATCCTTAATTTCGAATTCGGACAGGCGAATGTCGCCGGTGGGCCGCTTAATGACCTGGTCGAAGTTGGCGGAGATCTTGTGCTTGACGGCACGATCAACGTCAGCGTGCCCAACGGCGGGGCGTTTGGCGGCGGTATCTACCGGGTGTTCAACTATGGCGGTACGCTTACCGATAACGGGCTTTCCCTTGGCCTGATGCCGGGCGGTAGCAGCGTCACGATTCAAACCGCGGTCGATGGTCAGGTGAACCTGGTCAATGCCGTCGGACTTTCGCTGAGCTTCTGGGATGGCGATGTCGGCCCCAAGGCCAATGGCGTCATCGATGGCGGCAATGGTACGTGGCAGAACGGCACGGGTAACGATAATTGGACCGATGCCAGCGGCGCTGTGAACGCCGAATATGAAGATGAAACCTTCGCGATCTTCGCCGGTACGGGCGGGACCGTCACCATCGACAACGGCCCGGGCAGCGTGCGCGCATCGGGTATGCAGTTCGCCAGCACCGGCTATGTCATCACGGGCGATGACCTGACTCTGGTCGGGCCGGAAAGCGCGATCCGCGTGGGCGACGGCACCGCAGCGGGCGCCGGCTTCACGACAACCATTGACGCGGCGCTGACCGGCGCAACGCAGCTGGTAAAGACCGATTTCGGCACGCTCGTGCTAACCGGAACGAACAGCTACACCGGGGGTGCTGCGATCAATGGCGGTACGCTGCGTATCGCCAGAAACGACAATCTTGGTGATGTTGCGGGCGCCATCAGCTTCAACGGCGGCACTCTGAATACCACGGCAAATTTTGCCTCTGACAGGGCCGTCACGCTGGCGGGCGCCGGCACGGTACTGACGAATGCGGGTACGGTGCTGACGCTGGATGGCGTTATCGATGGTGTTGGAAGCTTTGCCAAAAGTGGTGCCGGCAGACTTATTCTGACGAATGATAGTAGCTACACTGGCGGCACCACGATCAACGCGGGCCAGCTTCAGATCGGTAGTGGCGGCGTGACGGGCAGCGTCCTTGGCAATATCGTGAACAATGCCGAACTTGCCTTTAGTCGCGCGAACACGCTGACCTACACGGGCGCGATTTCCGGGACAGGCATAGTGACGCAAATGGGATCGGGCAGCACGATCCTTACGGGCATCAACACCTATACAGGTGCGACCACGATCGATGCTGGCACACTCCAGTTGCAATCCGGTGGTCAGATCAACGGAACGTCAGGTTTGATCGTTAATGGTGGCGGCCAATTGATCGTGGATGGCGTGGGGACAGCGCTCGTCACAGGGACGGGTAACTCTTATGTCGGCAGTGCGCAGAACAACTCGGGAACCTTGATCGTTCGCAACGGCGCGACGGCTTCGTTTGACCAGTTGGATGTGGCGCTCCAGCTTAACTCCACCGGCAGGCTCGATGTTATCGGGGCTGGTTCGCAAGTCACAACGACCGGCACGGCCTATTTCGGGGGGCTCGGATTGGCGACCGTCAATGTTCTTGATGGCGCAACGATGGCAACGGCAAACGCCTTTGTCGGCGGACAGACGTCATCGAGTAGCGCAGTGGTGACTGTTTCCGGCGCGAATTCGGAATGGGCGGTCGCAGATGGGTTCTACTTCAGCAGGGGGACGGTCACTGTCGCCAATGGCGGTGTTGTGACGGCAGATTTTGCGATTGTCGGTTACGTTGGGGACGGCCTTAATGACCCGTCAGCAGATATGATCGTTACCGGGGCAGGCTCTCGTTTCGAAACGAATGGCACGTTTGATATTACCAATGGCGATCTGTTCTCGGCGCGGGGCACGCTTACCATTGCCGACGGCGGGGTAGTTCGGGTCGGCAGCGGCACGTTGGCGATGGGTGTCGGCAATGCGGCACTGAACATTGGCGGCGCCGAAGACCTTGCGGCAGCGGCTGCGGGCACGCTGGACGCGAATGCGATCACTTTTGCCGCGGCGACCAACCGTGTGAACTTTAACCATGATGACGCCAATTATGTGTTCGCGGCGGCAATGTCGGGTGCGGGCAATGTCAACCATACGGGACCGGGCACGACGATCCTGACCGGCAATAACAGTCATACAGGCGGAACGATCGTGAACGCCGGCACGCTGCTGATCAACGGGAACCAAAGCGCGGCAACGGGTCTGACGCTGGTCAATTCCGGCGCCACGCTGGGCGGGATCGGCATGATCGGCGGGACGGTGACGGCCACCAGCGGCTCGATAATCAACCCGGGCAGTCTTGGCGCGGTGCCGGGGACGCTGACGATCATGGGCGACCTGAACCTTAATTCCACAACGACGCTCAACTTCAACTTTGGGCAGGCCAACGTTGCTGGGGGACCGCTGAACGACCTTATTAGCGTCGGCGGTGATCTGGTTCTTGACGGTACGCTTAACGTACAGACCTCGGGCGGCGGCAGCTTTGATCCCGGCGTCTATCGCGTCATCAGCTATGCGGGTGACCTTACGGACGCGGGGCTGGAACTGGCGGATGCGCCTTCGGCTAATTATTATGTGCAGACTTCGGTCCCGGGGCAGGTCAACCTGGTGAACACGGCCGGGCTGGCGCTGCGCTATTGGGACGGTGACACGATCGCATCCAAGAATAATAGCCTGATCGAAGGCGGTGATGGGCTGTGGCAGAACGCGACGGGCAACGACAATTGGACCGAGGATACCGGCGCAGCCAACGCTCCGTTTGCCGATAGTGCTTTCGCCGTGTTCATGGGCGCGGCAGGTACGGTCACGGTGGACAGCAGCTTGGGCGGCATCAACGTGGGCGGCATGCAGTTCCTGACCGACGGTTATGCAATCACGGGTGATGCCATAACCATGGTAGGCCCGCAGGCGACGATCCGCGTGGGTGACGGCACGGCTGCAGGTGCGGACAGCACGGCGAGCATCGCGGCTGAGCTGGCCGGAACAGCGCAGCTGGTAAAGTCGGACCTGGGAACGCTGATCCTCACCGGTGTCAACAGCTACACCGGCGGCACGGCCATCAATGGTGGCGTGCTCCAGATCGCCAGTGACAGCAATCTGGGTGATGGGGCAACCGGGCTGACCTTCAACGGTGGCACGCTGCGGACGACGGCCGATATTGACACTGGCCGGGCGGTTGACCTTGCCGGCAGCGGTACGCTGCTGACCGATGCGGCTACAACTTTGAGCCTGACCGGCGCAATAAATGGCGCAGGCGGCCTGTCCAAGCTTGGCGCGGGCATATTGGTGCTGACCGGCGCCAACAGCTACACAGGCGACACTTTTGTGGGCGGCGGTGCGCTGTTCGTGAATGGAAATCAGTTGGCAGCCACGGGCCTGACAGGCGTGGGAGCTGGCGCCGTACTTGCCGGCACGGGCTTTATTGGCGGCGATGTCTCGATTGCCAATGACGCGATACTCGATCCAGGCGGCGTAGACGGTTTGGCGGGAATATTGAGCATCGGCGGTAGCCTTTCGCTCAATGCCGGATCGACGCTCGCCATGCAGTTCGGAGCGGCCAACACTGTGGGTGGCGCACTTAACGACCTGATCGAAGTTCGTGGCGATCTGCTCCTTGATGGCACATTGGACGTCAGCGTTTCGACTGGCGGCACATTCGGACCCGGCATCTACCGCGTTATCAACTATGGCGGCACGCTGACCAACAATGGCCTTAATCTGGGCCTTACGCCGGGCGGTAGCACCAGCATCGTGCAGACGTCGGTCACGGGTCAGGTCAATTTGGTGAATACCGGTGGCCTCGCCCTCAACTTCTGGGACGGAAGCCCCGGTCCGAAGTTCGACGGCGCGATCAATGGTGGTGACGGCGTATGGCAGAACATCACCGGCAACGATAACTGGACGGATGCCAGCGGCACGGTGAATGCTACCTATGCCGACGGCGCCTATGCGATCTTCGCAGGCACCGGGGGTGTCGTAACCATTGAAAACAGCTTGGGTAACGTAAGCGCATCGGGCATGCAGATTGCGGCCGATGGCTATTCCTTCGTTGGTGACGCACTGACGCTGGATGGGCCGCAAAGCACGATCCGCGTGGGTGATGGATCGACCGCAGGGGCGGCATTCACCGCCACGATTGCGGCTGAACTGACCGGCAACACTCAGTTGGTGAAGACGGATGCTGGCACGCTCGTGCTTTCGGGCAACAACAGCTATTCGGGCGGCACAGCGGTTGAAGGCGGCACGCTTGCGGTTTCCGCCGATGCCAACTTGGGTGATGCGGCCGGTGGCCTGACTTTCGGCGGCGGTACGCTCCGGACCACAGCTGACTTTGCCAGCGATCGCGCGCTGTCCTTCACGGGCAACGGTGCACTGCTGACCGATGCTGGCACGACGTTCACGCTGAACGGCACGCTGTCTGGCACGGGCACCCTGACCAAGGATGGTGCGGGTACGCTGGTACTCACCGGAAGCAACGCTGGTTACACGACTGCCTCAAACGTCGCTGGTGGCACGCTGGCAGTCGATGGCGTGATCGGCAGCACGGTCAACGTGTCCAGTGGCGCGCGTCTGGAAGGGATCGGACAGGTTGGTGGCATCGCCAACAGCGGCGTTGTCGCAGCCGGCCGCAGCATTGGTATACTCACCGTCGCCGGCGACTATTTTGGCAACGGCGGAACGCTTGAGATCGAGGCTGTGCTTGGCGGGGACAGTTCGTCCGCCGACAGGCTGGTCGTGAACGGCGCAACGTCGGGCAGCACGCAGGTGACGATCATCAACCGGGAGGGCATTGGCGGTCAGACCGTTGAGGGCATCAAGATCATCGATGTGACGGGCGCATCGAACGGTACGTTTGCGCTGAACGGGGACTATCTGTTCCAGGGTGAGCAGGCCGTGGTTGCGGGTGCCTTCAGCTACCGCCTGTATCAGGGCGGTGTCAGCACCCCGACCGATGGCGACTGGTATCTGCGTTCAAGCCTTACGAACCCGGCCGATCCCAATCCGGAAGGGCCGACGGCGCCGATCTATCAGCCCGGTGTGTCGGTTTATGAAAACTACGCGCAGACGCTGCTCTCGCTCAACAGCCTGCCCACCTTGCAGCAGCGTGTCGGCAACCGTTCGTGGGCAGCCGTGCCGGTGCAGGATGGCATGGCCATCTGGGGCCGGGCGGAAGCTTCGCACAAGCATAGCAACCCGGCGTTCTCAACCAGTGCAGCCAATAGCCGGACCAACAGCTGGCAGCTGCAGATGGGCGCTGATGCCACGCTTGCCGATCGTGACGACGGCGCGGCGCTTATTGGCGGTATTACCGCGCATTATGGTGAAGCTGACGCCCGTGTCCGTTCGATGTTCGGCAACGGCGGGATCGATACGCAGGGCTTCGGCTTTGGTGCCACGCTTACCTGGTATGGCCCGGATGGGTTCTATGTCGATGGTCAGGCCCAGCTCAGCTGGTTCAATACCGACCTTGCTTCTGACCCGCTGGGATCGCTTGCCGCGAACATAGATGGCAAGGGTGAGGCGGTCAGCCTGGAAGTCGGCAAGCGCGCATCGATTGGCGGGTCGCTTACGATCACGCCGCAGACCCAGATGGTCTATTCGCACGTTGGCTTTGATCGGTTTCTCGATCCCGCCGGCGCGGACGTTGCCGCACGCCGCGGCGACAGCCTCAAGAGCCGTTGGGGCCTGTCCATCGATCATCAGAGTCGCGGGGAAAGCGCTACTTCAGGCAAGATCCGCAGCAGCCACGTCTATGGATTGGTGAACCTGAATTACGAATGGCTTGATGGTGTCGAGATTGACGTTGCCGGGACGCCAATCGCCAACCGTAACCACCGCCTGTGGGGCGAGCTGGGTATGGGGGCGAGCGTCAGCTGGGGCGATCGGGTCACGCTCTATGCGGAAGCCACAGGTGAAACCGCCATGCGCGATTTCGGCGACAGTTACCGCCTGAAGGGGAATGTTGGTCTGCGCGTGCAATTCTGATCGGGGGGGACGCCAAAGCGCGTTCCCTGTAGGTTGAAACGGTAGCTTCGGGGATTGGCGCAAGCGACCGTTTCAGCGATCTGATCGAGCGTCAAAGCATCGTGTTGTCGCGATTTTCGACGCGATTGTTGGCCACACAAAGAACGCTCTGCCCTCATTATGTCGGGCTCAAGGGCATCGGCTGAAGACGTGAGCAAAGTGTTGCTGGGCGGTAGGGATAGCTATGTCCGAAATGTCGGCGCGTCCGGAATGGCTGTATTCAAGTTGAAATCCTCGATAGCGGACACTGAAACCCCCAACCCAATTTGTCCGTGCGGCCTAGGATAAGTTTCAAGCTGCTGGAGGCAGGCTTTTTTATATGCTCGCGCATTACTTCTTCTAGGTTATTCTATTCGGAGACTTGATCTTAACGTACTGTCCATGACCAAGGATGCCGCATGTAGCAAGTGACTGAGGAGACAGCATTGATTTGGCAAGGCTGTGGCCCGCTTATCGTGATCCTCTCAACGCTGCTCGCATCCTGCGCGGTGGGTCCCGATTATCATCCGGCTACGTCTAGCGAATTGGGGGTGCCTTCGACCTATATCCGTGGGCCGGGGGCCGCATTAGATGAGGCGGAACTGGCGTCCTGGTGGGAACGGTTCAATGATCCTGCGCTCGATCAGTTGGTTGACGCGACGATCGCCGCGAACCTCGATCTGGAACAGGCTAAAGCCCGCCTGCGGCAAGCACGCGAGTCTACCGTGCAGGCAGAATCCAGCTTGTTTCCAAGTGTCAGCGCAAGCGGCGGTGTTGGGCGGAACATATCCAATCGGGATCGTGACACCAGCAGCTTCTCGCTGGGACTGGACGCCAGTTGGCAGGTTGACCTGTTCGGCGGCATCCGCCGATCAGTAGAGGCGGCCGAGGCCGACGAAGAAGCGACGGAATACGATCTTGCGTCGGTTCGTATCGCGCTGATCGCCGAGATGGCGAGCAACTACATTCAGCTTCGGCAATCGCAGGAAGCACTGGCGGTGACGCAGGAAACCATCCGCAATCAGCAGGACAATTATGACATCGCACGCTGGCGCGTGCAGGCTGGGCTGTTGTCATCGCTTGACGAGGAGTCGGCACGCACGCAGCTTGCACAGACCAAAGCGCTGCTCCCCGCGATAGAAAGCAATATCAACGGTGCAGCTTATCGCATCGCGGTACTGATCGCCCAGCCGCCCGGCGCAGTGCGCGTTCCGGAAATGAAGGTGCAGGCGCCCGGCACCGTGGCTTTCGCGTTGGATGCGGCAGAAATTCCGAAGCCGCCTGCCGGACTTGCGGAGGGCATCCCGACTGACACGCTGCGTCAGCGACCTGACGTGCGCGCCGCCGAACGCGCGCTCGCCGCCGCAACGGCGCGGGTCGGCGTGGCAGAGGCGCAGCTGTTGCCCTCGCTTGGCCTAGCGGGGTCAGTAGGTACCGTTGCGCTTTCGACTGGGGGCCTGTTCGACGTCATCACGGGATCGCTATTCGCAGGCATCTCGCAAGTATTGTTCGACGGCGGCGCGCGGGCATCACAGGTCCGGTCGCAAGAGGCCGCGGTAGATGGCGCATTCGCCGCCTATCGGCAAACGATCCTGCTTTCAATGGAGGACGTCGAAAACGCGCTGGTGGCCATTGATACGGCCGATCACCGTGTCGAGCAGTTCTCCATTGCCTATGATGCTGCCAACAACAGTGTGATCCTTGCCCGTTTGCAATATCAGTCCGGCCTCATCGATTTCCAGACGCTGCGGACGAACGAGAACGCGCTGCTTTCGGCTCATGGCAACCTGATCGAAATGCGGGGCGCGCAGGCGCAGGCCGTGGTGCAGCTTTACAATGCCCTTGGGGGCGGCTGGCAATCGACAGACATCAACGGAAATGGCCAATGACCGAAGCAACCGCTGATCAGGACCTTGACGAATTCCTTGGCGTGAAGCCGCAGAGGCCATGGGAAAAATGGGCCAGATGGGCAGCCGCCGGGCTACTTGGCCTGTTCGCGCTTTGGGCGATCTATGGCTATTTCAATGCAAGCGATGCCTCGCCCTATGCGACAGAGGAAGTGAAGCGGGGTGACCTGACCGTCACTGTTTCCGCCACCGGCAATCTTACGCCGATCAACCAGGTGGACGTCGGGTCGGAACAGTCGGGCCTTATCACTCAGGTCTTTGTCGACGTGAACGATCACGTCACGAAGGGGCAGCTTCTGGCAACGCTCGATCCAGATCGCTTGCAGGATTCGGTGGATCAGGCGCTGGCTAATGTCGCAGCGGCGCAAGCCAACGTGGGTGAGGCGAAGGCGACGCTGGCACAGGCCAACGCGACGCTCGCTCGGCAAGAACAGGTGTCCCGCCTGTCCGGCGGCAAGGTGCCTTCGCGCACAGAGCTTGATACCGCACGGGCCGATCAGCGGCGCGCGGAAGCATCGGTCGTGGCAGCGCAGGCGCAAGTCACGGCCCAACAGGCTTCACTTGGAACGGCGCGCACAAACCTGTCGAAAGCGCGGATCTATTCGCCGGTCACGGGCGTGGTGCTCTCACGTGATATTGAGCCAGGCCAGACCGTGGCGGCATCGCTGAATGCGCCGGTTCTCTTCACCATCGCGGAAGACCTTCGGCAGATGGAATTGGAAGTGTCCATTGACGAGGCGGACGTAGGCCAAGTCAAGGCAGGGCAGGACGCTACATTCACGGTCGACGCCTTTCCCGGCCACCGCTTCCCCGCAAAGATAACGCGTGTGAACGTCGGCTCGAACTCCAGCGGCAGTGCTTCGTCATCATCCAGCACGACCAGCGCCACATCCGGAACTGTGGTGGCCTACACGGCTGCCCTAGCGGTCGACAATGCCAATCAGGAACTGCGTCCCGGCATGACCGCTACGGCTGACATCATCACCACGCAAAAGAAGGATGTCCTTCTGATCCCCAACGCGGCGCTGCGTTTTCGGCCTGATACCGGCGCTCCTGCCGATGCGCGCAAGGGCGGCATAACCGGCGCCATAGTTCCGTCCGGCCCGCGCCGCGGGGCAACACGGACGGCGCGGACCGCGACAACATCGCGCGGTGCGCAACAGACCGTCTATACTTTGGGCGATGACGGCAAGCCTCACGCCGTGCAGGTGACGACAGGCGATACCAACGGGACGGTGACGGAAGTGACTTCCGGCGACCTTAAGGCAGGGATGAAAGTCATCGTTGGGCAGTTCTCTGACAGCGGGTCTGGAGGCTGATCGATGGACGAGCCGCTGATACGCCTGAAGGGCATTACCAAGACCTATGGCAAGGGGCCGACGGCCTTCCAGGCGCTGAAGGGCATCGACCTAAACGTCATGCAAGGCGATTTCATTGCGGTGATGGGCGCTTCGGGATCGGGGAAGTCCACCATGATGAACATCCTGGGCTGCCTTGACGTGCCGACGGGCGGCGAATTTCTCTTTCGCGGCCGCCATGTGGAAACCCTGACCCGCGATCAGCGCGCGCTTCTGCGACGCAAGTATTTCGGCTTCGTGTTCCAGGGCTTTAACCTGCTGGCCCGCACCAGCGCACTTGAGAACGTGGAGCTGCCGCTGCTCTACCGCGGCGATCCCAGGGAGGTGCGGCGCAAGGCGGCGATGGCAGCGCTGGACAAGGTCGGCCTGCAGGACTGGTGGGACCATACGCCGGGCGAATTGTCGGGCGGCCAGCAACAGCGCGTGGCCATTGCCCGTGCCATTGCAACCCGCCCCGAAGTGCTCCTTGCTGATGAGCCCACGGGCAATCTCGATTCCGAACGGTCCGTGGAAATCATGGAACTGCTGTCAGAGTTCAACCGTGAAAATGGCATCACCGTGCTGATGGTAACGCATGAGCCGGATATGGCGGCCTATGCCAACACCATCATCCATTTTCGCGATGGGCTGATCGAGCGGATGGAGATCAATGAATCCCCTATCGGAAGGGCAAGGGTCTGAACGATGCTGGGAACGACCTTCCTCCTTGCTCTTCGTTCGATCAAGCGGCACCTGATGCGCTCGTTTCTGACCGTTCTTGGCATTGTCATCGGTGTGGCGGCGGTGGTGACGATGGTCACGCTAGGCAATGCTACCACGGCTGCGGTGCAAAGCCAGATTTCCGCGCTGGGCACCAATATCCTGCAGATCAGGCCCGGTCAGGGTTTTGGCCGCGGCGGCGGCGGTCCGCGTCCTCCTGACTTCAAGTTGGCCGACCTGGCCGCAGTCCGACAGCAGATTGCGGGCGTGACTGCGGTTGCTCCACAGGTGCAGACGAGTGGTACGGCGATCTTTGAAGGGTCGAACTGGTCAACTACGGTCAACGGGACGACGAATGACTACTTCACCGTCCAGCCCTGGCCGTTGGCGTCGGGGCGCACATTTTCAGATGCTGAGGAGGACGCGGGCAAGGCCGTATGCATCATTGGCAATACTGTGAAACAGAACCTGTTTCGCGGCGGCGATCCGGTGGGAGAGCGGTTCCGCATCAAAGGCGTGAGCTGCGAAGTAATCGGAGTGCTTTCCACCCGTGGGCAGGCGGGTTTTGGCGGCGATCAGGACGACGTGGTGATAATGCCCCTCAAGGCGGTGCAGCGCCGTTTCACCGGGAGCCAGGACGTGTCCGCCATGCTGGTTGGCGTGGATCAGGACTTTTCGACCGATCAGGTTCAGGCGTCGATCACAGACCTGCTGCGCGAAAGGAGGCGGCTTACCGAGGGCAAGGAAGACAACTTCAACATCTTTGATACCAAGCAGATTTCAGAGACGCTGACTGGCACGACCACGTTGCTTACCCGCATCGTTGCGGCCGTGGCGGCAATTTCGCTGATCGTGGGCGGGATTGGCATCATGAACATCATGCTCGTGTCGGTGACAGAGCGCACGCGGGAGATCGGCATTCGCCTTGCCATCGGGGCGGTTGCGAATGAGGTACTGATGCAGTTTCTGGTAGAGGCCGTCGTGCTGTCCTGCATCGGCGGGCTGATCGGGCTGGTAATCGCCCAGATCGCCATCGCAATCATTTCGCCGCTGATGCAGGTTGAATGGATGTTCGACGCCGAGATAAACTTCATCGCCTTTGCAATCTCGGCCGTGATCGGCGTGGTATTCGGTTACTTTCCTGCGCGGCGCGCGGCGTCGCTCAATCCCATCGATGCACTGCGGCACGAATGATGGCGGCGCCTGGCCTCCGTTGAATTGGTCGGCTTCGCCTAACATGGCGGCTCTTTGTGCGCGGGAAAACCTTATTGCCAGGCGCAAGCCCATCCAACGGCTGTGAAGGCGGTTTCATGTGAGCAAGAATGAATGGCCGGTATCAGGGAGCCCGTTTCAAGCAGATGAACGTCCGCTTTGTTGGCGTGGCTTGCTGCAACGGTATGACCGCAATGTTGGGGGAAGCAGACCTTTGCAAATGGGTAACTCCCCCTCAGCTGATCTGGGGTGTCCAAGTCGGTCGATTGACAGGACTTCGCTCGCTCCGCTCCGGCAGCGGAGCGAACGTATCCAGTTGGGCTGCTATTGCCTTGCCAGTGCTATCCGCACCGCTTCTTGTGGGTCGACCACATGGCTTGCTTCCTCGGCGGCCTTGTTCAGCGCAATGCCGACGCCCAGAACCTTACCTGTGAAGACGTTGCCGTTGGGGCCGTAGTCTTCAGAGACGGGCGATCCTGTATCACGTCCGACATCGCAGCCGTCATCGGCTGAGAAGACCATGGCGGCCGTGGCTGCCACCTTCGCTTCGCCGACTTTTTTGCCATCGACGAAGAGCGTGACTTCGCCGCCCTTGCCAAGTCCGCCGCCCTCGTAGGCGAACTCCATCCGCACTTGATGCTTGCCCTTGGGTAGAACGTCAGCAGATTCAGCATAGGTGTAATTGATGCCGAGCAGGTTATAGCAATACTTCAGTTTTCCGCCCTTAGCATAGAGCGCCCAGCCGCCGATATTGCCGCCCTGAGCGATGATCACGCCCTCCGCGCCTGAATCCGGCACGTCAATTTCCGCCGTCACTGCGTGGGACTTATTCTTGATGCTGACCACGGAGTTTTCGGAAAGGCGCCCCATACCACCGAACAGTACCTGAGAGTCGCCTCTGATCAGCACCGGGCGCCCAGCCAGGTCAGGGTTGATGCGCGTGGCGACATCGTCATCGAGTGGCAGCACGTTGTAGCGGACGGCCTCGATCAGCCAAAGACGCTGTAACTCATGCAGCTTCTCGGGGTGCTCCTTCGATATGTCGTGGGCCTGCGTCCAGTCCTTGGTCGTATCGTAGAGTTCCCACACATCATCATCGAAGGGCGGGGTCTTTTCTCCCACAAGCAACCACGGTGTCTTGTGGCGCGTCACTGCGGTCCAGCCCTTGTGATAGATGCCGCGATTGCCGAACATCTCGAAGTACTGGGTTTCGTGGCGGTCAGCGGCCTTCTCGTCATTGAAGGTGTAGAGCATCGAGACTCCTTCCAATGGAGTCTGCTGCACGCCTTCGACCGAGCGGGGTTCAGGTAGCCCGGCAGCCTCAAGGATAGTCGGCGCCACATCAATCACGTGGTGGAACTGGTCGCGCAATTCGCCCTTGCCCTTGATGCCGCCCGGCCAGCTTACAATAGTACCGTTGCGCGTTCCGCCCCAGTGAGAGGCGACCTGCTTAGTCCATTGATAGGGTGTGTTCATCGCGTGAGCCCAGCCTACCGCGTAGTGATTGTAGGATTCGGGCCCGCCGAGCTTATCGATACGGTCGTTGAGGAACTGCGGCGTTTCCAGCGCGGAGGCTCCGTTGAAATTGATCATCTCGTTGAAGGTGCCGTTTAGCGTTCCCTCTGCCGAGGCGCCGTTATCGCCGACGATGTAATAGATCAGCGTGTCGTCGAGAATTCCGAGAGCCTCAATACTGTCGAGCAGTCGTCCGACGTGATAATCGGCAAATTCCATGAAGCCCGCGTAAACTTCCATCTGCCGCCGCAGCGCTGGTTTCAGATCCTCGGGCATTTCGTCCCAAGCGGGAATTTCCTTGTGGCGCGCGGTCAATTGGCTGTCCGCCGGGATCACACCCAGTTCCAGTTGCCGGGCGAATGTCTCTTCTCGGAGCTTGTCCCAGCCCGCGTCGAATTTGCCCTTGTACTTGTCGGCCCATTCCTTGGGCACGTGATGCGGCGCGTGGGTCGCGCCGGGAGCAAAGTAGGCGAAGAAAGGCTTGTCGGGCGCCAACGCCTTTTGCTGGCCGATCCAGCCGATGGCCTTATCGGTCATGTCTTCCATCAGGTGGTATCCCTCTTCGGGGGTCTTTTCCACCTCGACAGGCGTGGTGCCTTCATAGAGCGAGGGATACCATTGGTGCGCCTCACCACCGATGAAGCCATAGAAATATTCGAAGCCCCCGCCTCCGGTCGGCCACTGGTTGAATGGCCCGACCGGACTGGTCTCCCACACCGGCACTTCATGGCACTTGCCGAATTGAGCCGTTGAATAGCCGTTGAGCTTCAGCGTTTTGGCGATGGGCGCGGCAGTGTTGCGCAGCACCGAACTGTAGCCGGGGGCACCCGTCGCGATCTCCGTAATCCCGCCCATGCCCACCGAATGGTGGTTGCGGCCTGTGAGCAGCGCCTGACGCGTGGGCGAACATAGCGCCGTGGTGTGAAAGCGACGGTACTTTAGACCACGCTTGGCAAGCCGTTCGGCATTGGGGGTCTGGCACGGTCCGCCGAATGCGCTTGATGATCCGTAGCCGGCATCGTCGATCAGGATGACCAGCACGTTCGGCGCACCCTTGGGCGGGCGCAGCTGATCGATCGGCGGGAAACTAATGTCAGGGTCTTTGGCGTCATAGGTGACAAGGCCAGTTCGCGGCATGTCTGGGATGGGGAGAACCGTGCGTGCATCGCTGTTGATGGCCAATGGTACTCTCCTGAAAAAGAGTGCACGAAGTCACAGGAGGACACCCGACCCGTTTCATGTACCCATCGCACGATCAGGGGCTGATCGGACACGGTCAATCAGGATAAACCCCGGTTTACGAAATATTATACCCCGAGTTAGAATTCGCTTGATCCAGTGGAAGCGGCCCCGCCAGGAGTGAGGACTATCAGAACCGCCTCCCGCGATAGCCTTATCTTTGCCGGGCTCCATTTTCCCCTCCAGATGACCGCAATGTTGGCGGGTCCGGAAAGGCAGCTTTTGGTCTTAAATCCCCGATAGCGGCCACGTCGTTTTCAGAGGCGGCGTTGGCGCCAACGCAACGGCATCCAGTTACTGTTTGTCCGCACAATCGGGCTGGCGTGTCGCCATTTCACTGCCGCAAATGCCTATTCTGCAGGTTGCTGCGCAAGGTCGAGTTGCAGGTCGCGAGCTGACCAAACACTGTCGCGAGGGCCGTTCAATGCGCGGTGGTGCGCTGCTCGCGCCATCCACGCAAAGGCAATGGCGCCGGCCAGAGCGACGATGTCTACAAGCCGCGTGTTGCCGCCATGGTTCCAGCCATTGCTAACAGCCGCGACAAGACTCGCGATCGGGATCAGGGCTGTTGCCAGCGCAGCGGCCCACAGCAATTCAGTGCCGCTTTGCGCTGCGCCGCGAACCAATGCCCAGGCGACGGCAAGCAAAAATACGGCGTAGTAGATGCGGCTGTGCCACGCTGCGAGGTTTTCCAGTCCGACAGGAAGCCATTTTGCGGCCGCGACCGTCACGGAAATACCCGCGATGCACCCGAGAGGAACACCGATCGTCAGGGCGCCCAGTATGCGTGTGGCAGATGTCTGTTCGACCGCGCCCGCCTTGCGTTCTTTCTTGCGCCGACTTTCGATCCAGAGGAGGTTGCCAGTATAGAATAGAACGGCGCCTGCCAGGCCCAGGAGAAAGTAGGACCAGCGCACGGGCGCACCACCAAAGTTGCCGAAGTGCAGGGCAAAGAAGCTCGATATTGTGGCAAACCAACCACTTTGTTTGCCCGGCAGGTAATCGGCCTCGATGATCCTGCCCGTTTGCGTATCGATTTCCCCGATGCCATATGTGGGCCCGCGCATGCCGTAACGTGGATCACGCCCAGTTATATGGCCATGGTGGCCTTCCTCGGCATTGTAGTCATAGCTCATGCCAATAAGCGTCATGCCCGGCATCTGCTCGTTCACACGGCGAGCCAGCTCTGCCGGTGGCAATACGTCACTGACAACGTCGAGTTGAGGTGCAGGGGCGTTTGGGGCAGGCGGCGGCGCCCCGCGCCCCTCAATCTGTGTCGCGCCGATTTTCTGGACCGCACCTTGCGCGAAATAAAATTGATCATGAAAGGCAAAAACGACGGCGGTCAGGGCCATGACGATGTGGAAGGGTAGACTGAACAGGCCAAGCACGTTGTGGAGGTCGAGCCACATGCGCTTCAGGTTCTTGCCGAAGCGCAGGGCGAACAGATCCTTGGTCAGACTAGGGAGAAGGCAGATCACCCCCGAAATAATTGCGATCGCATAAAGCAGTGCGATCACACCCATGATCGGCATGGCAACTTCGTGATCGAAGGGCAGGCCAACCTGCTGATGTAGCACGTCCACAAACTGCGCCACCTCGGAAGGTTTGCTGTTCGTTACTTCCAGCGTTCCGTCAGGCGCCAGGCTGGCAAAATAGGTTTCGCCGGGCTTACGCCGGGTACCGGTTTCCCAACTCACGCGGGCCGGTTGTTCCGGACCGGTGATAAGATGCACTTTGAACGACCTGCGTGCCTCGGGATGAGTGACAAGGACCTGGTTGATCAGCTGGGGCGTGCGCTCAAGCGAAGGAGGCGGCGAAAGTTCTGTAGGCGGAGAGGCCCAGCGCTGGAGCGGTTCCTCGAACATCGTGATCGCGCCGGCATAAAAGGCGATGAACAGCGCGAGACCGGCGATGATGCCGACCCAGCTGTGAATGTCCTTGTACGTACGGACAATATCAGTGCGCATGGCGGTTCAACCCATTACAAAGCGAGCGGCGACATAGGCCGACCAGGCGATCACGTTGGCGACAGCAAGCCAGCCCCAAGCGCGCGCGCCTGATCGGAACAGAAAACAGAGGCTCAAGATCAGGCACCAGATGGGCGAAACCAGCCACATCGCTATCTGCCCCTGCGCCGTGAAATAGGAATCGCCGCGCGAAAACAGCACCGCGAAGGTGCAAGTAAGTGCAAGCGTCAGCGTAAATCCGAGGACGACCGCTGCCGATACCTTGCCGAACCAGTTGCTGCTGGTGAGTTCAGCCGTGCTCATCCTGCGGTCTCCTTGCGGAATTTCAGCCACCGGATGACCACTGGCGCAATGGTCCAAAGCAGCATCAGGCCTATGGTCAAAGTGAAGACAGCCGTTGCCGATCCCATGATGGTCAGAAGTAGGGCAAGCGCAATAACGAGCCCGCACATGCCCGCAGCGCGCAGCATCCTTCCATTCGGGGCGCGATCCAGCAGCACCTGATGGGGGGCAGCGAGATATAGGCACGTGGCTCCGATTACCCCGGCGATCGCCGCTATCAGGGCAAGTATCATGGTTTCTCCATTCCAAAGGCGAGACGGATGGCGGGAACCAGAGCCGCCAGCATCGTGGTGCCGTGCGTTTGCCCGGGTAGAGGGAGGTAGGAAATCGTGGCAGTTCTATCAGTGGCCTGCAGCTTCCGAACCAAGCTGCCTGGATGGGTTTCCTCAGATGCACCCCCGCGGCCGGATTCCTCGCCTTCAGCAACCAGCAGACGCCGATCGCTGGCTGGACCCGTCGAGAGAACTTCCTTCACCAGCGTACCGTCACCAAACCACAGCGACGGGCTGACCGCCACCACAGTATCGAATATGCCCGGTCGCGCCGCGTAAGCGTGCAGCGCAATGAGCCCACCAAAGCTATGACCCACGAGCGCCTCACGTTTTTTATCGACGGGCCAACTTTCGCCAATGCGTGGCATGACATTGCCGGTCAGGAAGTCCAGAAACGCATCTCCCCCGCCGATTTCAAGCCCGGCTGCTGGCTTGCCTGCGGGTATTCGATACCCCGGCACCGGCGGAGTGTAGTCATGGACCCTGCGAGCCAATGGCCCCGCACCAATTCCGACCACAATCCCATCTTGAATTCCGCTTCGTGCGCCCGCGCGCGCCAGGCGGCGAGCCGTGAGCGCCGCAATTGCAAAGTTGTCTTCGCCATCAAGAACATAGAGGACCGGCCAACCTGCAGGCGGCGGTGTCCCCTCAGGCCATGCTACCAAGATGTCGTACCGCTCTCCGGCGGCGGACGTGAGCTGAAAGGTTGCGCTCCTTGAAATAGTATAGGGTTCCATGTCCGCTACGGCCGCCGAAACCGGCGTAGCGGACACGTCGTTTGGGACCAGCACCATGGCGGCGGCGGCCAGGGCGGTGCATGCGGTCACCAGTCGATTGGCGAACTTCATCCGTTACCAACGATATTGAGCGCGGGCGGTAACCGTTCGGCCCGAACCATAGTAACACGCCGCAACGCTTCCGCATGTTGAGACATAGGTCTTGTCGGTCAGGTTCCGGGCGTTCACGGAAACAGATAGCCCATCCAGCGAAGGATTGGACAAGCCGAAGTCATAGCGCAGGAACAGGTCAAACAGCGTGTGATCGGGAATTCTCAGGGTGTTTGCGATGTCACCCCATGTCTTGCCGGTGTATCGAACGCCACCACCCAGGCCGAAGCCACGCAGAGAACCTTCGGGGAAGCGGTAGTCGACGAATGCCGATGCCATCCAATCGGGCATCTGGATAATCTTGTTGCCGAGTTCCGCAGGGCTGTTGCTCTCCGTCACCTTCGTCCAGGCGCGCGTGGCGCTGCCAACCACGGTCAGGCCAATGTCCGTCGCCGCGCGCGCTTCGAACTCGATTCCGCGAACACGGACTTCGCCGGTCTGCACATTGCAGATGCTGGTGCCGCACATCGGCGCGGGGATCCCGGGGGCCGGCGAAGGAGCCGGAGTAACCACATTCTGCTGGGTGATCTGGTACCCGCCAAGCGTGAAATAGGACCGGCCATTGCTCGGCTGGAAACGGAGGCCGGCTTCGTATTGCTGCCCGGTGGTCGGATCGAATGGCTCACCGCCCAGGTTCGATGCCGGATCGGAAACCATCGGTTGGAAGGATTCCGAATAACTTGCGTAGGGAGCCAGTCCATTATCAAAGAGATAGACCGCACCTGCCTGCCACGTGAAATCGCTGGACCTGGTGGTGAACCGCCTTCCGGTAACGGCGTTGACCGTGACGTCATGCGCCCAGTCCTGCCGACCGCCGAGCGTCAGACGTAAATTTCCGACCTTCATCTGGTTCTGCAGATACAGACCGACCTGATCGCTTTGCGTTTCCGTATAAATCTGCGGCTGGAGGTTGTCCGCATAGTGCGACGAACCGCGCGGCACCGGATCGAACATATCGAGGAGGGGGTCGACCTCGCCGCGCGGAACACCTGTCTGCGTAACCAAGTCCCGGTAGTGTTCCCAATCGGTGTAAAAGTAATCGATCCCGCCGAGCAGTGTGTGTTCGATTGAGCCGGTCGTGAATTTGGCCTGCAAGTTGTTGTCGATGGCGATCCCGTCCGCCTCGCCATCGCCCTGCACGGCGCGTCGTCCGATGGT
>Ga0233380_1000236_pt1 | contig 31541 bp, 26 predicted proteins | sample ElkDunMinimDraft_9_FD_191541 | JGI IMG/M metagenome (GOLD analysis project Ga0233380, IMG submission 191541) | Fecal eukaryotic communites from dung pellets of Tule Elk in California, USA - Elk Dung F36 | ecosystem: Host-associated > Mammals > Digestive system > Large intestine > Fecal | place... | reverse complement strand
TGATCCGGGCCTGCGCCGAGCGGGGTGGGGTGATCGGTATCGAGGCTGCTCCGCACACCACCCTCTCGGCGGAGCATCCGCACCATTCGATCGAGTCGGTGATGGACCACTTCACCTACTGCGTGGAGCTGGTCGGCATCGACCACGTGGCGTTCGGCCCGGACACCAACTTCGGTGACCACGTCGGGCTGCACGACAGCTTTACCCAGCACCTGGCGATCGGGAAGGTCCACGGCGCGGTCGACCATCCCCGGGTGCCCTACGTGAGCGGCATGGAAAACCCGGCGGAGTGCTTCAGCAACATCGTCGGGTGGCTGGTCACGCACGGTTACTCGGACGACGAGATCGCCAAGGTCATCGGCGGCAACATCATCAGGGTTCTTCAGGAGGTTTGGTGAAAGACACATTCAAGGGCCGGCTGCGGCTCGCCGTCGCGCTCGGTGTGACGGCAGTGCTGGGCCTGTCCGGCTGCGGTCTCAACGAGGAGAACGGTTCCTCGAGCAGCTCGTCGTCGGACACGGTGCTGCGCATCGGCACCACCACCGACGTGAGCAACTTCAACCCGCTCCAGTCGCTGAGCAAGACCGACTCGTGGATTCTCAACGCGATGTACCCGCACCTGCTGCGGATCGACGAGAACGCGGAGAAGGCGCCGGAGCTGGCCAAGGAGTACCGCTACGAGGACGACGGCAAGACCGCCGTCTTCGTACTGCGCGACGACTTCAAGTGGACCGACGGCAAGCCGGTGGTCGCCGAGGACGTCAAGTTCAGCGCCGAGACGATCATGAAGTACAAGCTCGGCAACGTGGCGGCGAAGCTGACCTGGGTCGAGTCGGTCGAGGCGCCGGACGCCACCACGGTCAAGTTCGCGCTCTCCCAGCCGTACGCGCCGTTCGCCGAGGGTGTCGGCTTCTGGATGCCGATCGTGCCGAAGCACGTCTTCGAGCAGGCCGGTGACCTCTCCAAGTTCGCCAACGACTCGAACTGGGTCGGCGCCGGACCGTTCGTCCTGGAGAGCGTGACCAAGGGCCAGCGCTACGTGATGAAGCGCAACGAGCACTACCCGCTCGCGCCGGAGGGCAAGGCGGCGGTCAGCCAGATCGAGTACCGCGTCTACCCGGACGTGAACACCATGATGCTGGCGCTGCGCAACGGTGACATCGATCTGATGGGCACCCCGGTGCCGGTCTCGGCGGCCAAGACCTTCGCCAACGACGACAAGATCGAGCTGAAGAAGGTCGGCGCGCTCGGTTTCGCGCACCTGACCTACAACATGAAGAACGAGTACCTGGCCGACCAGGAGGTCCGGCAGGCGCTGTCGATGGCGGTCGACACCAAGTCGATCATCGCGGCCGTGCTCCAGGGCGAGGGTCAGCAGATGGCCGGTCCGATCTCGCCGATCTTCGCCGAGTACGACAACACCGAGCTCCAGCCGTACGCGTTCGACCCGGCGGGCGCGAAGGCCAAGCTGACCGCGGCCGGCTACGAGGACGCGAACAACGACGGCTTCTTCGACGAGCTGAACTTCGGTGTGGCGTGCGACCAGTCCAACGCCAACATCACCCGCGTGGTGCAGCTCTTCCGCGAGAGCGCGGCCGAGGCCGGCATCAAGCTGGAGAACGAGTGCGTGGAGCGCAACACCTTCCTGACCCGCGTCAAGAACGGTGAGTACGACATCGACGCCACCCAGTGGGGCGTCTTCGACAACCCGATGGACCAGTTGCGCAGCACCTACCTGTCCAGCAACCCGGGTGGCATCAACTACAACCTGCTCGAGTCGGACGAGATGGACGCGCTCATCAACGACGCGGCCGCCACCACCGACCCGGAGGCGTTCAAGACCAAGATCAAGAACCTTGACAAGGTCGTGCACGAGCAGGCGTACCTGACCCCGCTGTACGTGGAGAACTTCCAGTTCGCCTACAACGCCGACAAGTTCACCGGCTTCGTCCCGTCGCCGTCGGACCTGCTCGGCATGGTCACCGCGTACTCGCTGGCCCAGGTCACCCCGGTCAAGTAACTCCCGATCAGAGGGAAAGGAGGGGTCCCCCGTGTTGCGTTTCGTAGTCAGCCGGGCGCTGAAGGCCGTCCTGACCGTATGGATTGCCATCACCTCGACGTTCTTCCTGCTGCGGCTCCTGCCGGGGGACCCCACGACCCTGATGGTCGAGGGGGACATGACCCCGGAGATGCAGGCGGCACTGCTCAAGACGTACGGCCTGGACCGTCCGCTGTGGGAGCAGTACGTGTCGTACCTGCGCGAGCTGGTCCAGGGCAACCTCGGCATCTCGTTCCGGCAGATCCAGCCGGTCACCGAGATCATTCTCGACCGGCTGCCCTGGACGCTGCTGCTGGCCGGCGCCGCGTTCGTCCTCACCGTCGCCGTCGGCATCCCGATCGGCGTGACCGCCGCGGTCAACCGCGGCAAGTGGCCCGACCGCGCGCTGCAGGGCTTCGGAATCAGCGCCAACGCGCTCTTCGTGCCCAGCGTCGCGATCCTGCTGCTGGTCTTCTTCGGCGCCCAGCTCGGGTGGTTCCCGATCGGCGGCGCCATCGATCCGGACAGCCGGGGCGTGGCCGCCTACCTGAGCCTGGCCCACCACCTGGTGCTGCCCGTGCTCTCCCTGGTCCTGGTGCAGCTCGGCCCGTACGCCCTGACCCTGCGCACCAACATGATCGAGGTGCTCGGGGAGGACTACATCCGCGCGGCGCAGGCCCGGGGCCTCTCGGCCCGGCGCCGTGTCTGGAAACACGGCCTGCGCAACGCGATCCTGCCGGCGCTGACCCTGATGGGTCTGCAGCTGGGCACGCTGGTCGGCGGCGCGGTGCTGACCGAGACGGTCTTCGCCTACCCCGGGGTCGGGCGGCTGATCTACGAGGCGGTCGGCCAGCAGGACTATCCGGTGATCCAGGGGGCTTTCATCATGCTCGCCGTCACCGTGGTGATCGCCAACGCGATGACCGACATGCTCTACGCGGTCCTCAACCCGAGGATCCGGCTGTGAACGCGCGGGAGGCGGTGGCCTTCCCGAACACACGACCCACCGCGGGCGCACCCGAGGCGCGTCGCCCGGACCCGTTCGCCGTCACCACAGAAGGGAGAGTGCCGTGAGCGCACCCCTGCCGGCCGTGCAGGAACCGGCGTCGGCTCCAGTCGCGGTCAAGCGGTCCTCCTGGTCCGGGTACCTGCGCCAGCCCGTCGCTGCGCTGTCGGTGCTGGTCCTGCTCGTGATGGTGTTGATGGCGGTCTTCGCGCCGCTGATCGCCGACGAGCCAAGCGGTGCCGGCCCGGACGTGCTGCAACCGCCGTCCGGCGCGCACTGGTTCGGCACCGACGACCTCGGCCAGGACGTCTTCGCCCAGGTTGTCTGGGGCACCCGGACCAGTCTGGTGATCGGCCTGGCGGCATCACTGCTCGCGATCGTGCTGGGCACCGCGATCGGCCTGGCCGCTGCCTATTTCCGGCCGATCGACGCGGTCGCCACCGTGATCACCGACGTGATGCTGGCCCTGCCCACGCTGCCCTTGATGATCATGCTGGCGGCGGTGGTGAACCCGAATGTCTGGACGTTGACCCTGATCATCGGATTCTTCGCCTGGCCGGAGGTCGCCCGGCTGATCCGGTCACAGGGGCTGGTCGTCAGCGCCATGCCCTACATCGACGGGGCCCGGGTGCTCGGCGCCACCGGCTGGCGGATCGTCACCCGGGAGATCCTGCCCGCGGTCGTCTCGCTGATGATCGTCAGCGTGCTGATCACCGCCTCCCGGGCGGTGATCTCCGAGGCCGGCCTGAGCTTCCTCGGCCTCGGCGATCCCGACGCCTGGTCCTGGGGGCGCATCCTGCTCAATGCCCAGCGCAGCGGCACGATCGCGCTCGCCTGGTGGCAGACGCTCTTCCCGTCCCTGGCGATCCTGTTCCTGGTGCTGGCGGCGACCCTCGCCGGGACGCGGATCAACGACATCCGCGACCCGCGCCGAAACGGAGGCTGACCCGTGCGACTGCCCGAAACCTTCTACCGCAGCGTCCGCAGCCGGCTCGGGGAGGCGCTCGACGCCCGCGGCCTGGACGGCTTCCTGGCCACCTCCCCGGCGGACGTCGCCTTCCTCAGTGGCTTCTTCTACATCGCCACCGAGCGTCCGGTCTATCTCTGGATGCCACGCGAGGGGGACCCGCTGCTGGTGATCCCCCGCCTCGACGAGGAGTACGCCGCCCAGCAGGGCGTGACCGTTCCGATGATCACCTACTTCGAGTACCCGGGCGTGGTCACCGCCGAGGAGACGCTGGCCACGGCGCTGTCGCGGCCCGGCGGTCCGGTCCGCCGTATCGGGGTGAGCGCCGGGGTGTCCGTCGGCGCGTTCACGGCGCTGTCGCGGGCCATCGCCGGGGCGACACTGGAGACCACCGACGCGGTGGCGAAGCTGCGACTGCGCAAGTTTCCCGAGGAGATCCCGTTCCACGAGGCCGCCGCGCGGATCTGCGACGAGATGCTCGGCGCCGGACGGGCGCTTATCGAGGAGGCCCTGGCCGGCGGGGGACCGCTGCCCCGCGAGGACGAGATCGCGCGGCACGTCATCGCCCACGGCACCGACCGGATGTACGCCGGGTACGACCTGGTCGTCTACACCACGAAGCTGGCCGGCGGCCTGGTCTACGCCGGTCCGAACTCGGCCCTGCCGCACGGTCTGCCGACCCGTCGGCGGCTCCAGCGGGGCGACACGCTGATCCTCTCCCTCGGCGCGGCCGTGGCCAGCCGGTTCGTGGAGAGCGAACGGACCTTCGTCATCGGCGAGCCCACCGCCGAGCAGGTGCGCTACTACGAGGCCGACCGGGAGGCGCAGGAGATCGGCACACAGGCGATGGTGGCCGGCCGTACCTGTGCCGAGGTCAACCGGATCTGCCTGGACGTGCTGCGCGGGCACGGGCTGGGTGACCACATCCGCCATCGCCAGGGGCACGGCATCGGGCTGCAGAACCACGAGGCGCCCTGGGTCGAGGACGGCGACGACACTGTGCTCGCGCCGGGGATGCTCCTCTCCAGCGAGCCCGGGGTCTACGTTCCCGGCCACGCCGGCTACCGCATCTCCGACACGGTCCTGGTGGAGGCGGCCGGCCCGCGCCGGCTCACCACATACCCGCGCGACCTGGCATCCAACATCATCGAGGGAGTCCGATGAAGATCAACGGAGCGGAACTGGTCGTCGAGGCGTTCGGCCCGGCCGACGCGCCCGCGATGATCGTCCACCACGGCGCGCCCGGTCTCGGCTCACGCGCCGAGCCGAAGCGCTCCTTCGGCCCGTTCGCCGACCGGATGCGGGTCATCGTCTTCGACGCCCGCGGCTCCGGCGAGTCCAGCGACGACGAGCCGTTCACCCACGAGCAGTGGGTGGCCGACGTGGACGCCATCCGGGAGCACTTCGGCTACGACAAGATCGTCATGGCCGGTGGTTCGTACGGCGGGTTCATCGCCCTGGAGTACGCCGTCGCCCACCCGGACCGGGTCTCCGCGCTGGTGCTGCGGGACACCGCGGCGGACACCGCGTTCGACCACCTGGCGGTGGAACGGGCCCGCGGCACCGACCGGGGCGTGATTCCGGAGTGGGTCATCGACCGCATCGGCACCGGCCGGTTCGAGAGCAACGACCAGCTGCGGGAGTACTGGCGGGCGATCCTGCCGCTCTACGACCACCAGCACGACGCGGCCAAGGACGAGGCGCGGCTGGCCGCCACCCGGTTCCACTACCGGACCCACAACGCGGCATTCGGGCAGAACATGCCCCGCTACGACCTCAAGCCCAAGCTGCCGTCGATCACCTGCCCGACCCTGGTCACCGTGGGCCGGCACGACTGGCGTACGCCGGTGGAGGCCTCGCAGGTCATCGCGGACCTCGTCCCCGACGCCGAGCTGGTGGTCTTCGAGAAGTCCGGCCACTCGCCGCAGCTGGAGGAGCCGGAGAAGTTCCAGCAGGTGGTGCGGGACTTCCTCGCCAGAGCCGGGGTGCTGCGATGACGCTGTTGGAGATCACCGATCTGCGGGTCGCCTTCCCCGGCCCGAACGGGGCGGTTCAAGCGGTCAACGGCGTGTCACTTCAGGTCCACTCCGGACAGACCCTGGCCATCCTCGGCGAGTCCGGTTCCGGCAAGAGCGTCACCGCGCAGGCGGTGACGGGCATACTCGACGTGCCGCCGGCCACGATCACCGGATCGGTCCAGCTGCGAGGGCGGGAGCTGCTCACCCTGCCGCGCAAACAGCGCGACCGGATCAGTGGCGAAGAGATCGGCATGGTCTTCCAGGACGCGATGGCCGCGCTCAACCCCGTCTTCACCGTCGGGCATCAGCTCATGGAGGTGCTGCGCGTACGCCGCGGCATGTCCAGGGCCGACGCCCGGCGCCGGGCGATCGAGCTGCTCGAACGGGTCCGGATCCCGGCGGCGAAAGACCGCATGCGGGACTACCCGCACCAGTTCTCCGGCGGCATGCGCCAGCGCATCATGATCGCGCTGGCCATCTCCCTGGAGCCGGACCTGCTGATCGCCGACGAGCCCACCACCGCCCTGGACGTGACCGTGCAGGCCCAGGTGATGGAGCTCCTCGCCGAAATCCAGCAGGAGAGCGGCATGGGCCTGCTGCTGATCACCCACGACCTCGGGGTGGTCGCCGAGGTCGCCGACGACGTGGCGGTCATGTACGCCGGCCGCATCGTCGAGCGCGGCACGGTCGAGCAGATCTTCGCCGGTCCGGCCCACCCCTACACCGAGGGCCTGCTCGCCTCGATGCCCCGGGTGGACCGGCGCGACGAGCGGCTCTACGCGATCCCCGGCGCCCCGCCCAACCCGGCCCGGCTCCCCGCCGGCTGTCCCTTCCACCTGCGTTGTCCCCGGGCCACCGACGAATGCCGGCTGACCCTGCCCCCGCTGCTGGCGCTACCGGCCGACCGGTTCAGCGCCTGCCACCACCACGAGGAGGTGCTCGGTGCCGCCCGGTGATGACGTGGTGCTGAGGGTCGAGAACCTGGTCAAGCACTTCCCGGTCAGAGGACGGGTCCCGTTCACCTCCGGCGGGGTGGTCAAGGCCGTCGACGGCGTCTCCTTCGACCTGCGCCGGGGCGAGACGCTCGGCGTGGTGGGGGAGTCCGGCTGCGGCAAAAGCACCCTGGCCCGCATGCTGGTCGGGCTGGAGAAGCCCACCTCCGGCGCGGTGCGCTTCGGCGACTCGGTGGTGCACCAGGCCAGGGGGCGGCAACTGCGGGCGCTGCGGCGGCGGATCCAGATCGTCCTCCAGGACCCGTACACCTCGCTCAACCCCCGCCGCACGATCCGGGAGATCCTGCTCCAGCCCTTCGAGATCCACCCCGACGTGCTGGACCGTCGCCGCCGCGACGAGCGGATCAGCGAACTGCTCGACCTGGTCGGCCTCGATCCAAGCCTGCACCTGGACCGCTACCCGCACCAGTTCTCCGGCGGGCAGCGCCAGCGCATCGGCATCGCCCGGGCACTCGCGCTCAACCCCGACGTGATCGTCTGCGACGAGCCGGTCTCCGCCCTGGACGTCTCCGTCCAGGCGCAGGTGGTCAACCTGCTGGAACAGCTCCAAAACGAGTTCGGCATCGCGTACGTCTTCATCGCCCACGACCTGTCGGTGGTGCGACACATCTCCGACCGGGTGGCCGTGATGTACCTCGGCAAGCTCGTCGAGACCGGCCCCGAAGCCGCCCTCTACGAATCGCCGCGGCACCCCTACACCCGCGCGCTGCTCTCCGCCGTGCCGGTGCCCGACCCGGCCGACCGTCGGCAGCGTCAGCGGATCCTGCTGGCCGGGGACCCGCCCAGCCCGATCAACCCGCCGTCGGGATGCCGGTTCCGGACCCGTTGCTGGCAGGCGACCGATGCCTGCGCCACGACCGAACCACCGCTGGCCGCCGACGAGCACCCGGTTGCCTGTCACTTCCCGCTGGCTGCCTGACAGCCCGCGACCGTCCTCGCTAAGGAGAAGGTGTCTTGCTGCAAGAACCCGCGCCCCGGTACCAGGGCCACCGGTCGTACTCGTACCTGGAGCCGCACTCGGACTACCGGGAGTTCACGCTGGCGAAGGAGGTCGGCCGGGTACCGGAACACGACCTCGGACTGAGCGACGCCCAGCGTGAGCGGGTGACCCGGCTGCTCACCGAGCACACCGCGATCTCGCTGCACGAGCACCCGGTGATCCTGCCCGAGGACGTGCGGGAGTTGCGGGCGTACAACCGCACCGCACGGCAGCGCACCGGTTACGAGGGCCTGGCCCGCTCCGGCCTGACCGCGGTCTTCGACAACTTCATGGCCGGCGCCTCCTGCGTGACCAGCGAGAACGGCTGGAAGTGGAACGACCTCATCTACGCCCTCGGGATGCGGATGAGCGATCTCTACAAGCAGGACCACGTCTTCCTGGCCACCTCGGTGGCGGACATCCACGCCGCGAAGCGGGACGGCCGGCTGGCCCTCGTCGCCGGCCTGGAGTGCAGCAGCCCGATCGAGAACGAGCTGGACCGTATCGACATCCTCTACGGCTTCGGTGTCCGCCAGCTCGGTATTGCCTACAGCCAGGCCAACATGCTCGGCGGTGGCCTCTCCGAACGCAACGACGGCGGGTTGACCCACTTCGGCCGGCGTGCGGTCGACCGGATGAACAAGCTCGGCATCGCCATCGACATCTCGCACTCGGGTGACCGGACGTCGCTGGATGTGATTGAGGCGAGCCGGGTGCCGGTCTTCATCACCCATGCCGGCGCGCGGTCGGTCTGGGACACCTCCCGGATGAAGCCGGACGAGGTGATCCGGGCCTGCGCCGAGCGGGGTGGGGTGATCGGTATCGAGGCTGCTCCGCACACCACCCTCTCGGCGGAGCATCCGCACCATTCGATCGAGTCGGTGATGGACCACTTCACCTACTGCGTGGACCTGGTCGGCATCGACCACGTCACCTTCGGACCGGACACCATGTTCGGTGACCACGTCGGGGTGCACAACACGTACGCCGGCAACTACGCCCACGACGCCGGCAACCGTCCGGAACACCCGCGGGTGGAGTACGTGTCCGGAGTGGAGAATCCGGGCGAGGCCTTCGGCAACATCGTCGGCTGGCTGGTCAAGCACGACTACTCCGACGACGAGATCGCCAAGGTCGTCGGCGGGAACACGCTCCGCGTGCTGGAGCAGGTCTGGTAGTGCGCTTACACGCCGTCGTGGGAGGACGTGGACGAACTAGACTCTCGTACGCCGTCGACGGCGGCGGGCAGCGATGAGGTGAGGGCGGATGGCTCGGCGCGAAACCGCACTGCAGAGCGCACACGGGCGGCTGCGGGAGCTGATCGGCAGCGAGTTCCTGACGGGGGACAAGCTACCCAACGAACGGGATCTGGCCGACCGGTTGGAGGTCAGCCGGGCCACCGTGCGAGAGGTGCTGGGCCAACTCGCCGCCGAGGGAATGGTGACCCGTACCTGGGGGATCGGCACCTTCGTGCACGGCGGCGCCGAACGAGTGCCGGTCTCGCTCAGTGACGTCATGGCGCTGCGGGACCGGATCACCGCCTCGGGCCACCGGCCGACCCTTCAGGACGCGGCGGTCAGCCGGGCGAGCGCCCCGGCTGACTGCGCCGCGGTGCTCGGGTTGGAGCCGGACTCGCCGGTGTGGCGGGTCGACCGGCTCTTCGCCGTGGACGGGGTGCCGGCGGCCTGGATTCGTGACCACCTGCCGCTGCGTTTCGACGGCCGCGACCTCGACCCGTCCGGGTTGGTCAGCATCGACCTGGACATGTTCGAGTTCCTCGCCGACGCCACCGGCATGCCGGTCCGGCGGGCCGAGATCGAACTCGCCGCGGTGCCCGCCGACGAGGAGTCCACGGCCCGCCTCGACGTGTCGCTCGGGCACCCGCTGATCAGCGCGACCCAGATCGGTTACGGCCCGGGTGGCGCCGCGCTCTTCCACGGGCACGTCACGGTCCGCACCGACGTGCTGACCTTGCGGATCAGCCGGGGTGAGGAGCGTGCCGAGCCGGCCCCACGGGCAGGCGGTGTCCGCCCCCGGCGCTCGGCCGACTCCTGAGGGAGCGGGTCTGGTGGAGCCGGTGACCGGGCCGTGTTCTCCGGTGCCGCTCCCGGTCAGAGCCGGTCAGATGGTGGTGAGCAGCGCGTCGAGTGGCCGGGGCAGTGGCAGAACGCATGGGCGGTACTGGCCGGCATGCCGAGTCGTCTATCGAGAACGCGGAGCGGTGAACTCGTGTGACATGTCTCCGGTGCCGCCGCCTGCCTTGGCCGGTACCGCGCGCCCCAATCCGACGCGCTGCTTCGAGATGTACTGCGATCCCCGGTCGGCCTCGACATCTGGAAAGCCGGAAGCAACAGCAGGCGCTGGGAGTGCGCGTCTGCTTGAAAGCCGCGTGCTCAAGATTCAGCCGAGGTCGTGCTCTGCCGGGTTGGTGTTGAGGACCCAGGCGAGGGGCATGGTCGCGCGGACGGTGTAATGATCGCCGTCCAGACGGTGCATGGTGACGGTCTGCGCCGGATCCTGGTCGACCACCCAGTACTGCGGGATGCCGGCGGCGGCGTACTCGTTGTGTTTGGTCACCGTGTCGATGCCCTCGGAACCTGGCGAGAGGATTTCGACGGCGAGGAGCACATCGGCGACCGGGAGCCAGACACCGTCCGCCTGGGCCTTGCTCCAAACGACCAGGTCGGGAATGCGTCCGCCGACGCCGCCGAGGCGACCAGGGATGCGTAGTCCGACCGCCTGGGCGATCCGGTCCGCCGGGACACCGCCCTGGGCGAGCCACACCATGAGCCGGGTCGCGATGATCGCATGGGCGTATCCCGGCGGCGGCATGATCGAGAGGACTCCCTCAGGGCTGATCTCGTACCGGTGGTGTTCGTCCGCGGCCATCATCGCGGTGAGGTCGTCGAGCGTCACGACGGGGGGCATGTGCCTGCCGACCGCATCCGAGCTCATGCGGGCATCGTACCGGCCGGTTGTGGGCGGGCGGTGCCTCGACAATCCGTCCCGACCGGGATTCTGACGCAGGCAGGAGTTGATCATTAGCCCCGGCGACCCGGCATCGGCTGTCACCTCCTGTGCGTCGCGAGGCGCTGACGGTGTGCGGGCTGCACTACGATGCCCACTCTGGGCCCCTCGATTGCGGTGAGTATGGACAAGACCGAGCGTGAAGAGGTTCGCCGCCTGACGGCGGACTTCACGCAGTGGAGTCGACGTGCCGAGGACGTACAGCGGTGGCGTCGGACGGTGCGGGAGGCGGCCGACGGCGACGAAGAGGCGCTGCGGGCGCGCAGCGTCGTGGTCAACCGGGCCGGGCAGGCCGCCTGGCAGGTGCTCCCACTGCGCGGCAGTGACGCCGGGGTGCTCCCGCGTCTGCGCGAACGTGCCGCGCTCCCCGCGCTGACGGCCGACGACAGTGCCTTCCTGCGCCTGCTCACCACGGAGGTGCCCCGCGCCGTCGCCGACGTCACGCCCGTACTCGGGCTGCGTCGTTTCTTCACCGGGTCGGCGAAGAAGCAGGCGGCGGCGGAGGCTGCGGGCGTCCTGCGCCGTCAGCATCAGGTCTTCCTCCGGTACGACGGTGTCCGCCGGCTGGAGCGGCTCGGCCCCGTCTCTGCGCCCGATGACTCCCCAGCGCTGGGCTTCCCGGTGTTGCTCGACCCCGCGCTGGGCTTCGGTCTGCTCGCCACGCGGAGCGGTGCGCCACCCGAGCTGCTCGACCGGTCGGCCATCGACGGGCTGCCCGAGGCACTGGACGCCATCGCCAAGGTCGTCGCCGGCGAAGCGCCGCAGCGAGCGGCGGCGCGGGCGGCGGGTGAGCAGGTGCGGTACGCCGAGGTCCGGCAGGCCTTGGAGCAGATGCCCGTGGCGGCGTTGAAGGCGGTCAGTCCGGACCCTCTTCGGCTCGGAGCGCTCGCCGAGGCGGGGATCGGCACGGTGCAGGAGGTGCTGAACCGGAGCGGGTCGCTGCAGGCGCTTCCGGGAGTCGGCGAGACCTCGGCGCGGCGGATGCTCGCCGCCGCGCAGACCCTCCTGCGGGAGACGTCCGAGGACACGGCCGTCCGGATCGACGTCGACCACCGGTCCCCGGAAGCGACCCAGCTGCTGCGCCGCCTCGCCGAATGGGACGGGAGCCGGCAGACCCAGGGTGCGGTGGCGGACCTCGAACGCGCCGCCGAACTCGCCCCGCTGCGCCCGGTGCTCGACCGGGACACCAGCCACCTGCTCGTGATCCCGACCAGAGGGCTCCCGGTCGCCGGGCTCACCGAGAGCATCCAGATCGTCAAACGGCGCGCGGAACTGCTCGGCATGTCGTCGACAGCCGGCCGGAAGGTAGTCGACGCCGACCCCTGGGCCGACTTCCTCGCCCGCCCCGCCGACTACTTCGCCATGCTCGCCGAGCTGGGGTTCGTCACCGAGGACGAGAACGCCGTGCACGGCGATCTCTCCGAGGAGATCGTGGCGGCCGTACGCGACCAGACTCTCAACGGCGAACACCTGACGGTGTCGCTGCGCGGCTACCAGAGCTTCGCGGCCCGGTTCGCCCTGGTGCAGCGCAAGGTCATCATCGGGGACGAGATGGGTCTCGGCAAGACCGTCGAAGCGCTCGCGGTCCTCGCACACCTGCACAGCGGCGGCAAGAGGCGTTTCCTGGTGGTCTGCCCGGCCGCGGTGGTGACCAACTGGGTCCGCGAGGTCGGCGGCAAGTCGCGGCTGCGCGCACTCCGGGTCCACGGACCCGACCGCGACCATGCCGCCGCCACCTGGCTGCGGGAGGGCGGTGTCGCCGTCACCACCTACGAGACGCTGGCGTGGTGGGAGACCGCGCTGCGGGAAGTCCGCGACCTGGCTTGCGTCGTCGTGGACGAGGCCCACTACATCAAGAACCCGGGAGCGCAGCGGACGAGGCGGACCAGCCGGTTGATCACCCGGGCGGAGCGGGCGATCCTGCTGACGGGCACACCGCTGGAGAACAGGGTCGGCGAGTTCCGCAACCTCGCCTCCTACGTACGCCCGGACCTCACCGTGGACGCCGACGCACTGTCGCCGCGGGCGTTCCGCCGGCGGATCGCGCCGGCGTACCTGCGCCGCAACCAGGAGGACGTGCTCACCGAACTGCCGGAGCTGATCGAGGTCGAGGAGTGGATCCCGCTCTCCCCGGCGGACCGTGCGGTGTACCGGGACGCGGTCGCGGGCGCGAACTTCATGCAGATGCGCCAGGTGGCGATGCTGGGGGGTGCGCAGTCCGCGAAGCTGCAACGCCTGATCGAGATCGTCCGTGAAGCGGAGGAGAACGAGCGGCGAGTCCTCGTCTTCTCCCACTTCAGGAAGGTGCTCGACCTGGTCGCCCGGTCGTTGCCGGGGCCGGTCTTCGGCCCGCTGACCGGCTCCGTCCCCGCCGGTCAGCGCCAGCAGATGGTCGACGAGTTCTCCGCCGCCGAGCACGGCGCCGCCCTGGTCGCCCAGATCGTCGCCGGTGGCGTCGGGCTCAACATCCAGTCCGCCTCCGTCGTCGTGATCTGCGAACCGCAGCTCAAGCCCACGACCGAGGCGCAGGCCATCGCCCGCGCGCACCGGATGGGGCAGGTGCAGTCGGTGCAGGTCCACCGGCTGCTCTCCGAGGAGAGCGTCGACCAGCGGATCACCGAACTGCTCGCGGCCAAGAAGCAGATCTTCGACGACTACGCCCGGATCAGCGACATGGCCGACTCGAGCCCGGAGGCACTGGACCTCTCCGAGGCGGAGCTCGTCCGGGACGTGGTGGCGGCCGAGCGCCGGCGCCTGTTCGACGACTCCAAGCAGGGGTAGCCGCAGCCGGGCATCCGCCGCACGGTCCAGGGGGGCGGATCCAACTCGCCTACCTTGATGTTGTTGCTGGTGTCAGCCTCTCTGACGCAGCGCCTGAAGCGTCGCGGGGGTCGGTTCGGGCTGTGGTCGCCAGATGCCTTCTCCGCCGGCGTACACAAGCTGAGGGCCGATGTCGCTGATGGTCTGAACGGCGTCCAGCAGGCGGTCCACTTGCTCCAGCGTCACGCCCAAGCCGAGACTTGCCCGGACAGCGGTGCCGGACGATGCATCGGGATGACGGTCGCGCAGTAGGTGCCGGGTGAGCGGGTGCGCACAGAACCACCCCTGCCGGACTCCGATGCCGTACTCAACGGAGAGCGCGCTGGCCAGCAGGCCGGAGTCGATACCGTCCAGGCTCATGGTGACGATGCCGACCCGCGAACTCGCCGGACCGAACAGGGACAGTTCACCAACGCCGGGGATCTCCGCCAGTCCGGTGCGCAGCCTGGTGAGCAGGGCGGACTCGTAGGCCATGATTGAGTCCCAAGCCGGGCGCAGCACCCTGCAGGCGGTCGCCAGCGCCACCGCCCCGATCACGTTCGGGGTGCCGGCCTCGTGGCGAGCCTCGCCGCTCACCCACTCGACGCGGTCCGCGTCGTCGGACACGTACGCGGTGGCTCCACCGCCGATCAGGTAGGGCTCCGCCGAGGCGAGCCAGTCGGCACGCCCTGCCAGTACGCCGACGCCGAACGGCGCGTACATCTTGTGGCCGCTGAAGGCGACGTAGTCGGCATCGAGTCCCGCCATGTCCAGCGGCCGGTGGGCGACGAGTTGAGCGGCGTCCACCGCAACTCGGGCTCCGTACCGATGCGCTGTTTCGACAATCTCCTGCAGTGGAAGAAGCTCGCCGGTCACGTTGGATGCCGCCGTCACACTGACCAGCACTTCGCCGCCGCGTCGCCGAGCCAGGGTGCGTTCGAGGTCGGCGAGAAGTTCGTCAATCCCGGGCGGAATGGGAAGATGTTCGACCGTCCGCCAGGGCAGCAGGTTCGCGTGGTGTTCGCCGGCGAACACGATCACGGTCGCGTCATCCGGCACCGACCGCGCCAGCAAGTTGAAGGCGTCCGTGGTGTTACGGGTGAAGATCACTGCATCATCGGGACGGGCGCCGACAAACTGCCGGACCGCCTGCCGGGCATCCTCGTACCGGGCTGTGCACATGTTGGACAGAGTGCCTGCCCCTCGATGCGCGCTGGCGTACCAAGGGAGAAAATCAACGATCTCCTCCGCCACTGCTGACAGGCAGGGCGCGGTCGCCGCGTGGTCGAAGTTGGCGAAGGAAACCATGGCGCCGTTCGCTAGGGGCACCATCACGTCGGAGCCGAGTACGGCCGGCAGGACGAAGGTCGGCGCGATCGCACGCCGGGCGTTGAACGGGGCGACGGTCACTGAAGGCTCCCTGTGGCAGAAATTGGTGAACTGTCGGTTCCGCCGACCTGCCGCGGCGCGCAGGAGCCCTTGCCCGCTCCTGCGGCGCCGCGATCGAATGTCGGTGTGAGCGCTTTGCCGTGCGCGGATGACGCTGATGGCGCTCTCAGGTCGCCGGTTCGGTGATGTTCACGACGGTGATGTAGAGCCGTTCCAAGGCGCTTCCCTGCCGCTTGCGGCGCAGCTTTATCCGGCCGATTTCTCCTGTGGAGCGCACGTGCGTACCACCGCAGGGAATCACCATGTCACCGCTGTGCCAGACCCGCGCCTCATGCTCACCCTCAACCGGGACGGTACGGATCTCCAGGTCCCTGGCGATGATGTCGTTGGCCCGCTCCTCCCACTCGGCCACCTCCTCGGTGGTGAGCCGTTCGGGCGTGTGGAAATCAAAACGGGCCGTCTCCCCGTCGATGCGGGCACCCTTGGTGTACAGATCGGGACGGGCGGTGGTGGCGAACCAGAAGCCGAGATGAGCGGCTGAGTGGTGCCGCATGTTGCGCAGCCGGCGTTCCCAGTCGATGGACACCTCGACCTCCGTGCCGACGGCGGGCGGTTCCGCGCCCGCGGCGAGCACGTGGCCCACCTCTCCATCGATCATGATGAGGTCGGGAAAGCTGGGATGGGCGAACGGCCGGCCCCCGACCTTCTGCGTGTCGACGACGCACGCCGAACCGATGCGTCCGGTGTCCCCCACCTGTCCGCCGCCCTCCGGGTAGAAGACCGTCTCGGAGAGGAACACCTTGTCGCCCCGAATGCCACTGACCGTGGCCGAACAGTCGCGGCGATAAGGGTCGTCAATGTATAGCTTTGTGGTCACTTTCAATCTCCGGCATTCGTGATGACGTGGTCGGGAGTAGCGTCATGTGGCGGTGTCAGGGATTCCAGATAATCCGATATTCCGTCGTAGGCGAAGGTGAGCGTGCAGGATTCGCGCGGCATTTCGCGCGCTACGCGACAGGCTGCTACAACGTTGGCCGCAGATGATATGCCGACTGCGATTCCCTCAGTCTGCAGCAGTTGCCGCATCATCCTCAAGCAGTCCTCGTAGGACACCTGAACCTCCTGGTCGATGAGGTTCAAATCGAGGATCGGTGGCACGAGTCCCACCGCGAGGCCCTGGATCCGGTGCGGTGCGAACCGTTCCTCCCGCAGCGAACATCCTTCCGGCACCACCGCGACAATCCGCATGTCGGGATGCTGAGACTTCAGAACCCGTCCCACTCCTGTCAGATGCCCTCCGGTGCCCACCCCGGCAACCATCGCGTGGAGAGCGCGGCCATTCAGTGCAGTGAGAATCTCTTGTGCAGTGGTGCGCTCGTGGATCGCAGGATTTGCCGGATTGGCCTGTTGATGCAGCATCACCCAGTCGGGATTCCTGAGCAGCATCCGCTGCGCCAGTTGCGAATGGGAGTTGTTGCCCAAGCGGTGGTCGGACAGCACTACTTCTGCACCGAATCCGCGCAACAGGCGCTGTTTGGCGGTGCTGTAGTTGTCGGGAATGACGAGTACCAGCCGGTAACCGAGGATTGCGGAGGCCATCGCAAGGCCGACTCCGGTGTTGCCCCCGGTGGACTCGATGATGGTCTGGCCGCTGCCCCGAAGCAGCTCTCCCTGCTGCTCCGCGTCGTGGATCATGCTCAACGCGATCCGTACCTTGTGGCTACCCCCCGGATTCAGCATCTCCAGCTTGATGAGGAGGTCGCGGTCAAGATCGGGCTCGATCCTGGAGAGCCGGACGAGGGGCGTGTTTCCGATCGTGTCGAGCACGGAATCCGCGATATCGGTGCGAGGTACTGTCATTGGGCCCCCTGGTTGGTGTGCCGCTGGTCGGCCGATCCGGCGATGGAGACATCCGGTGCGCGCTCCTCCGGTGAGCCAAAGGAGGCGTACTCGGTGTAGTGGCCCAGGTGTTCGTCAAAGTCGAAGAGCCGTGAGCCTCGCACTCGTTCATTGGTGACATCGACCACGAGGTGGCGTACCGGGTAGACCGGTCGGTCGTCAAATACTGCGTGCCGGTGGTCTTCCTCGCTGAAGTAGGCGCCGACGTCGGGGTGCGAGTGGTAGATGATTCGCACCGGGTCGTCGCCGTCGAAGGACTCTGCGAGGACACGCAGGTCGGGCAGACCGAAGGCGAATCCGGTCCGGGACGTGCGGCCGGACTCCACTGCCCGATCTCCAGAAAGTTGATCGATCACATTGGCGCAGCGAGTCACCCCCGTTGCTCTGATGAAACCGCAGGCCTCCGCGGGATACACATCCTGGACGTGCGCATAGACCGCCGCGAGCGCGTTCTCGCTGGGCTGACCGTCTGCGGTGAGCGTCGCTGACGACGTCGATGAACCAGCCGAGGCGGAGGGTGGGAGCGATGCGGGCTGGTTGCGGCGCTGTCCCCACTGGGTCATGCCGAAGGCGAGCAGGATCACGCCGGTCAGGGCCAGGTCCACGTGGCTGAAGGCAGTCCCCTCGATCATCACGGAGAAGAGTTGGGAGAAGATCGGAAACAGGACGAAGACGAACGACGCGGTGACCGTGTCCGTCCGCTGGACCAGCCAGAAGTAGACCGCGAACCCGATGACCGATGCGATCACGCCGAGATAGAGGGTCGCTCCGACGCTCCGCGCCGTAAATGCCTCAGGGCCCGGGCGTTCGATGATCAGTCCGAGGCCGGTGAGCACGACGCCGGCGAGGGTCATCGGGAGCGTGTTGAGCGTGAGCGAGTGGATCTCCCCGCCGTGCTTCTTGATCATTATGTACGCCAGCGCGTGCAACACGGCGGCGCAGAGTACCGCCAGTACGCCCCAGCCACTGGTCACTGCCACACCCTGGGAGTGCATGATCAATGCGCCCAGCGCGGTGAAGGCGACGAGCACGCTGACGAACTGTGTCGCCGAGATCCGGGTGCGCAGGATCGGCACGCTGAAGACGACCATGAGGACGGCCACCGATGAGAAGCAGATGGCAGTGAGGCCCGAGGAGATGTACTGCTCGCCAAAGTTGTACAGGTAGAAGGGAATGGCGAAGTAGCAGGCGAAGATGAAGCCAAAGAACCAGTTGAGCTTCCTCGGATAGGTCATTGGCTTGTTCAAGTATCGGCAGGCTGCGATGAACACCGGTGCGGCGATGACGAAACGCAGTCCTGACGCGGTCAGCGGGGGCATGTCGGTGACGGCCATCTTGATCGCGATCCAGGTGGACCCCCAGATCAGGCACACCATGACGAAGCAGAGCGCAAGTTTGACCGTGCGCCTGCTGGGACGATGGAACCGTGCCGTTATTGTCCGAGCGGTATCGGTTTCGAGCGCGGAGGACATTGTCGAAGAGTCTCCAGACGAAGTCGTGGGCAGCCGTCGGCGCAGCTGGGTCGACTCGGGCATGGCGCGAACGGCGCTCAGGCCGAGAGGGGAATCCGCTCGGACCGTGCCGATTTGCCGGTCGGTATGCTGAGGGTTACGGCAGAGCCGCCGTGGCGGATTCTGATGTGGGTGAAAGCGCGTATCCCGCGGGCCCGCGGTGACACCTGAACGGTCATGGACCTGGGGCTGCGTTGCAGGACGCAGAGATCGCCCGCGGGCAGTGGCAACTGGGAAGGGTCCAGCAGATCGACGGTGAGACCGGCGCGCTCGAAGTTGTCGCCATGCAGCCGAAATCGGAACCGGCCCAGTGCCTCCACGCCGTAGACCGCCATGGGCCGAGGACCCGTGACGGTCTGGTACTGGTTCAGTACGACGACTTGACTGCCGGCCGGCACATCCGTGCGTACGAGTGCATGGCTGCCGATGACAACGTCGTCGCCGATCGTGACGGGTCCGAGGACCCGGGCGAAGCCCGCAATCTCGACCCGATCGCCCAGGCGAGGATGCCGCGGGCCGGGCACGTTGTCGGCGACTTTCAGCGCGCCGAGCACGACGCCTTGGAGTATGTAGCAGTCGGAGCCGGTAACGACGGCCTCGCCGATGACCGTGCCGAGCCCATGATCGATGACGAAGCGGGGGCCGATGGAAGCGCAGGGGTGTATTTCCACGCCGGTCCGTACGCGGGCCACTTCGGACATGGAACGTGCCAGGATGAGCGACTCAAGGGGATCGGCGGTAGAAAGGCGCAGCACGGTGTGCGCGAGACGATAGGTCAGCACGCTCTCATAGCACAGGTAGGCCTGGAGTACGTACCGCCATGAGCCGCAGCTGGCGGGATCCCGGTCGGTCAGCGCGAACAGGTCTCCCACCGCCAAGTCGAGGGCCTGTGACCGTATCGCGGCCGGGGCGGTCCCGAGTCGGTGCAGTCCGCCCGCCCAGGGAGCGAGCAGTTTGTCGATGACGCGGGTCAGTTCACGCGCCGGCTCTGTGAGATCGCTGGATCCGTTACAGGCAGGTTCTGTTTCGTTGATGGACATTTCATTCCCCCGTGGTCCAGCCGGCCCCTGGCGTGCTCGATTCCCGGCTGCGGCGTACGCGAAGTCCGTCGAAGAAGGACAACGTCATATAGTCGACGCCGAATATATACCAGCGAATGGGTTTGCGAAGGCCCGTTGGCCGGGCGCCGTCACCGCGAGTCGTCAGCCGGCGACAGGGCCGCGACTGCGCTTGGCCCGCCCCGGCGTCTGCCATGTGATCTCAGGGCCGGAACCGGTAGCCCATGCCCGGTTCGGTGATCAGGTGGCGGGGCCGGGCGGGGTCGTCTTCGAGCTTGCGGCGCAATTGGGCCATGTACTGGCGCAGATAGTTGGTCTCGTGCTGGTACTCCGGCCCCCATACGTCGTGCAGGAGCTGCCGCTGGCTCACCAGCTTCCCGGGATGGCGCAGCAGCAGCTCCAGCATCGCCCACTGGGTGGGGGTGAGGCGCACCTGCGTACCGTCGTCGGCGGTGACGGTCCGGGCGGCCAGGTCCACGTTGTGCCGTCCGATCCGGGCGGTGGGGAGGCTGTCGGTGGGAGCGCCGCCGCGGCGGCGGGTGACTGCGCGGATGCGGGCCAGGAGTTCGTCGACGCCGAAGGGCTTGGTCACGTAGTCGTCGGCGCCGGCGTCCAGGGCGGCGACCTTCTCCGCACTGCCGGCCCGCCCGGAGAGCACGATGATCGGCACCCCGGTCCAGCCGCGCAACCCGCCGATGACCTCGGTGCCGTCCATGTCGGGCAGCCCGAGGTCGAGCACCACCAGGTCGGGCGGGTGGGAAGCGGCCGCCTTGAGCGCCCCGGCGCCGGTGCCGGCGACGTCCACCTCGTAGCCGCGGGCGCGCAGGTTGATCCGCAGGGCGCGGACGATCTGCGGTTCGTCGTCGACGACCAGGATGCGGGTCATGTTCCTCCTTCCGGGGCATACCGATCCGAGCCTGGCACGCCAGGCGGCGCGGCGGGCAGCCGCAGCACCATCGTCAGTCCGCCACCCGGGGTGGCCTCCGGGGTGATGCTGCCGCCCATCGCCTCGGTCAGGCCGCGGGACAGCGCCAGGCCGAGCCCGACGCCGGTGGTGTTGTCGCGATCGCCGAGGCGCTGGAACGGCAGGAACACGTGCTCCCACTCCTCGGCCGGGATGCCGGGACCGGTGTCGATGACCCGCAGCTCCACGTCCCCACCGTGGGCGCCGGCGGTGATCGTCGGGGGCGCTCCGGGCGGGCTGTGCCGCAGCGCGTTGGCGACAATGTTGACCAGCACCCGCTCCAGCAGACCGGGATCGGCCAGCGCGGCGGGCAGGTCGGCCGGCAGGTCGGTGGAGACACCGGCGGCGGGTGCGCCCAGGTCGTCGAGGGCCCGCGGTACGGCGTCCTCCAGTCCGATCGCGGTGCGGGTGACGCCGATGACGCCGGCCTGCAGGCGGCTCATGTCGAGCAGATTGGCCACCAGGCGGGCGAGCTGCTCCAGCGACTCCTCGGCGGTGGCGAGCAGTTCCCGCCGGTCGTCGGCGTCGAACTCGACGTCCGCGCTGCGCAGGCTGCTCACCGCGGCCAGGGCGGCGGCGAGCGGCGTACGCAGGTCGTGGCTGACCGCGGCGAGCAGCGCGGTGCGCATCCGGTCGGCTTCGGCCAGCGGCCGGGCGGTGGCGGCCTCCTCGGCCAGGCGTTCCTGGCGGAGCGCGACGGCGGCCTGGGCGGCGAACGCCTCCACGATGCGCCGGTCGGCGGCCTCCAGCCGCCGGCCGGCGAGCACGACGGTGAGGCGCTCGTCGACCGGCACCGCTGTTTCGCCCGCGCCCGGGCTGCCGGGCGGCCGGTCGCCGACGGCGGCCACCACCCGCCAGGCGTTCTCGTCGTGGGCCCGGTCCGGGCGCCCTTCGGCGCCGGCGGCGAGCTCCAGGACGCTGACCGCGCGCAGCCCGAACGTTTCCCGCAGCCGGTCCAGCAGGGCCGGCAGTGGTCGTTCGCCGCGCAGCACGCCGCCGGCCACGGTGGCGAGTGTCTGGGCGTCGGCGGAGGCGCGGGCCGCCTCGCGGGTGCGGCGGGCGGCGGTGTCGACCACCCAGCTGACGGCGACGGCGACACCGACGAAGACGCCGAGGGAGAGCAGGTTCTCGGCCTTGGCGATGGTGAGGGTGTAGTAGGGCGGGGCGAAGAACCAGTTCAGCAGCAGGGAACCGCCGAGCGCCGCGACCAGCGCCGGCCAGAGTCCGCCGACCAGGGCGACTCCGACGACACCGGCGAGGAAGAAGAGGATGTCGTTGGTGAGGGTGAGCGTCGGCAGCGCCTGGAGCAGCAGGGCCAGCAGCGGCATGCCGCCGCCGGCGAGCGCGAAGCCGAGCAGCCGGCGGCGCCGCGACAGCGCCGCCGGGACCCCGGCCCGGCGGCCGCGGCCGGCTTCGGGGTGGGTGACCAGGTGCACGTCGATCGGCCCGGCGGCGGCGGCGGTGCTCATCCCGACACCCCGGGAGAGGAGCTGGGCGAACCGGCCGCGGCGGCTGGCCCCGAGTACGAGCTGGGTGGCGTTGACGCCGCGGGCGAAGTCCCGCAGGGCCGACGGGATGTCGGTGCCCAGCACGTGGTGGTAGGTGCCGCCGAGGCGCTCCACCAGGACCCGCTGCCGGGCGAGCTGGGCCGGGTCGGCGCCGGCGAGCCCGTCGCTGCGGGCGACGTGCACGGCGAGCAGGTCGGCGCCCTTGCCGCGGGCGGCGATCCGGGCGGCGCGGCGGATCAGCGTCGCCCCCTCCGGGCCGCCGGTCAGTGCCACGACGACACGTTCGCGGGTCTCCCAGGTGTCGGAGATGCCCTGCTGTGCGCGGTAGGCGTCGAGCTGGTCGTCGACCTTGCCGGCCAGCCAGAGCAGGGCCAGCTCGCGCAGCGCGGTGAGGTTGCCGACCCGGAAGTAGTTGCCCAGCGCCGCGTCGATGCGGTCCGGCGGGTAGACGTTGCCATGCGCCATCCGCCGGCGCAGCGCCTGCGGCGTCATGTCGACCAGCTCGACCTGCTCGGCGGCGCGGACCACCTCGTCGGGCACGGTCTCCCGCTGGGTGGTGCCGGTTATCCGGGCCACCACGTCGTTGACCGACTCGAGGTGCTGCACGTTCACGGTGGAGAGCACGGTGATCCCGGCATCGAGGAGCTCCTGGATGTCCTGCCAGCGCTTCTCGTGCCGTGAACCGGGCACGTTGGTGTGCGCCAGTTCGTCCACCACGGCGACCTCGGGGCGCCGGGCGAGCAGGGCGTCCAGGTCCATCTCGTCGAACTCGCGGCCCCGGTAGGCGACCCTACGGCGGGGCACCTGCGCAAGGTCGCCGATCATCGCCGCGGTGTGGCTGCGGCCGTGGGTCTCGACGCAGCCGATCACCACGTCGGTGCCGCGACCCGCCCGCCGGTGGGCCTCCTCCAGCATCGCGTACGTCTTGCCGACCCCGGGCGCGGCGCCCAGATAGATACGCAGCTCTCCTCGTGGCACGAACACACCCTCCTCCGGGTCGCCGCCGCGGCAGGCGGCGGGGTGGGGCACCGGGCCGGGCGTCGCCACGCCGGCCCGGTGCCGTCGGTCAGCCGAGCGGGAACTCCCGGTCCAGGGCGAGGTTGAGGGTGACGACGTTGACCCCCGGTTCGCCCAGGAAACCGAGCGCCCGTCCGGTGGTGTGCGCGGCGACCAGGCTCCGTACCCGCGCCGGGTCGGCGCCGCGCTCCCGCGCGACCCGCGCCACCTGCAACCGGGCGTACGCCGGGCTGATGTGCGGGTCGAGGCCGCTGCCGCCGGCGGTGACGGCGTCGGCGGGCACCGCGGGTACGGCCGGCGCGTCGCCCCGGACCGGAGTGACCAGTCCGCCGGCGGCGACGTAGTCGACGCCGGGCCGGGCCGGCTCCACCGGCACCCCCTCGTACGCGGTGACGAAGGGCGTGGCCGGGGCGGCCTGGTTGACGCTGACCACCCGGGTGACCGGGCCGGTCAGCCCGTGTGCGCGGAAGACGGCCAGCACCGCGCCGACCCCGTCGGCGGTGCAGTACGGTCGCCGCCCGTCCACGCCGTCGAGTTCTCCGGCGGCCTTGCTGCGTGCGCAGACCTGGGTGAGCAGGCTCGGGGCCGACTCCCGCGGGTCGGCCGTGAGGGTGTCCACGACGCTCTCCGGGCCGAGGTTGCCGGCGGCGGTCGCGGTGGGGTCGTAGCCCGTGCCGGCCGCCGAGGGGCGGGACTGGAAGTAGTGGGGTAGCGGCCTGCCTTCGGCGTCGGTGAAGGACTGTCCGATCAGCTCGCTGCCGACCGCGGCGCCCTCGACGGTGATCAGGGAACCGTCGGCCCGGACGTCGAGCCCCGGCAGCCGGCCGACGGCGACCAGGGTGAGCGGGTAGGCCAGGCCGAGCAGGACGGTGAAGACGAGGAGGGCGCGCAGCGCGGCGAGGTGCGGGGCGAGCCGGTGGGAAAGGCGCATCAGGACATCCCGGGAATGGTGGCGATGACGAGGTCGATGAGTTTGATGCCGACGAACGGCACGACGACGCCGCCGAGGCCATAGCGCAGCAGATTGCGGCGCAGCAGTGTCGACGCGCCGGCCGGCCGGTAGGTCACGCCCCGCAGGGCCAGCGGGATCAGCGCGACGATGACGACGGCGTTGAAGATGACCGCCGACAGGATCGCCGACTCCGGACTGGACAGCCGCATGACGTTGAGGGTGTCCAGGCTCGGATGGATGCCGGCGAACATGGCCGGGATGATCGCGAAGTACTTGGCGATGTCGTTGGCGATGGAGAAGGTCGTCAGCGCCCCGCGGGTGATCAGCAACTGCTTGCCGATCTCCACGATCTCGATCAGCTTGGTCGGGTCGGAGTCGAGATCGACCATGTTGCCGGCTTCCTTGGCGGCCGACGTGCCGGTGTTCATCGCGACGCCGACGTCGGCCTGGGCCAGGGCGGGGGCGTCGTTGGTGCCATCGCCGGTCATCGCGACCAGCCGCCCACCCTGCTGTTCGGCTCTGATCAGGGCGAGCTTCTCCTCCGGAGTCGCCTCGGCGAGGAAGTCGTCGACCCCGGCCTCCTCGGCGATCGCCTTCGCCGTACGCGGATTGTCGCCGGTGATCATCACGGTCCGGATGCCCATCCGGCGCAGCTGGTCGAAGCGCTCCCGGATGCCGGGCTTGACCACGTCCTTGAGGTGGATGACGCCGATGGTTTCGGCCCGGGAACCCTCGACGTGCTCCGCGACGAGCAGCGGGGTGCCGCCGAGGTCGCTGATCCCGGCGACGATCCGGTCGACGTCGGCGGGCGGGTTGCCGCCGTGCTCGCGGACCCAGGTGAGCACGGCGGCGGCGGCGCCCTTGCGGATGCGCCGGGCCGGTCCGGTGACACCGGCGTCCACGCTCGTGTCGCCGAACAGGTCCACACCGCTCATCCGGGTCTGCGCCGTGAACGGTACGAAGACGGCGTTCGGCAGCAGGCCCGGTTCCCGTTCCCGCAGCCCGAAGTCGTTCTTCGCGAGTACCACGATGGAGCGGCCCTCGGGGGTCTCGTCGGCCAGGCTGGCGAACTGGGCCGCGTCGGCGACGTCGGACGCGGGCCGGCCGGCGACGGGGACGAACTCGGCCGCCTGCCGGTTGCCCAGGGTGACCGTGCCGGTCTTGTCCAGCAGCAGGGTGTCGACGTCGCCGGCGGCCTCCACGGCCCGGCCGCTGAGCGCGAGAACGTTGCGCTGCACCAGGCGGTCCATGCCGGCAATGCCGATCGCCGACAGCAGGGCGCCGATGGTGGTCGGGATCAGGCAGACCAGCAGCGCCGCCAGCACGATTCCGGTGACGCCGGCGTCGGTGATCGCGCCGGAGTCCGGGGCGGCCGCTTGGTGATTCTTGGCGAAGATCGCCAGCGGTTGCAGCGTCACCACGGCCAGCAGGAAGATGATGCTCAGCGAGGCCAGCAGGATGTTCAGCGCGATCTCGTTCGGGGTCTTCTGCCGGTCGGCCCCCTCCACCAGGGCGATCATCCGGTCGATGAAACCGGCCCCGGGCTTCTGGGTGATGGTGACGACGATCCGGTCGGAGAGCACTTTCGTGCCACCGGTGACCGCGCTGCGGTCGCCGCCGGACTCCCGGATCACCGGCGCCGACTCCCCGGTGATGGCCGACTCGTCCACGCTGGCGATGCCTTCGGTCACGTCGCCGTCGGCGGGGATGATCTCGCCGGCCGCGACCAGTACGACGTCGCCCTGGGCGAGCTCGGCGGCCGGTACGCGAACCTGTCGGCAGGCGCTGATGTCGGCGCCGGGTCGCCAGTCCTGCAACCGGGTGGCGACGGTTTCCTTCTTGGACTGCCGCAGCGTGGCGGCCTGCGCCTTGCCGCGTCCCTCGGCGACGGCCTCGGCGAGGTTCGCGAAGATCACCGTCAGCCAGAGCCAGCCGGTGACGGCCCACGCGAAGACCGACGGGTCGGCCGCCGCGAGCACGGTGGTGAAGGCGGCTCCGATTTCGACGATCAGCAGCACCGGGCTGCGCCACAGGGTGCGCGGGTCGAGTTTGCGCAGGGCCTGCGGCAGAGCGTGGAGCAGCTGCCCCGGGTCGAGCAAGCCGCTGCCGGGGCGGGCGCCCCGGCCGACGGGAGGGGCGGGGTGTTCGGCGGCCGGTGGTTCGCCGGTTGTGGTGGGCGGTTCGCCGGTTGCCGTCGGTGTGGCGTGCATAGTGTGGTTTCCCATGGTGGTCACAGCCCTTCGGCCAGCGGGCCGAGAGCGAGGGCGGGCAGGAAGGTCAGCGCCACCAGGACCACCGTGACGCCCACGACCATGCCGACGAAGAGCGGCCGGTGCGTGGGCAGGGTGCCCTCGGAGGCGGGCGTGGGCGTCTGCCGGGCCAGTGAGCCGGCCAGCGCCAGGACGAAGATGATCGGCAGGAACCGGCCCAGCAGCATGCACACCCCGAGGGCGGTGTCCCACCACGGCGTGTTGACCGTGATACCCGCGAAGGCGGAGCCGTTGTTGTTGCTCGCCGAGGCGAACGCGTAGAGCACCTCGGAGAGCGCGTGCGGGCCGGTGTTCAGCGCCGTGGAGTTGTTGCCGGTGGCGAAGGCGGCGGCGGTGCCGATCAGCACCAGCGCCGGGGTGATCAGGAAGTAGAGGGAGGCGAACTGGATCTGGCGGACGCCGATTTTCTTGCCCAGGTACTCCGGGGTGCGTCCGACCATCAGGCCCGCCACGAAGACGGTGATCACGGCGAGGACGAGCAGGCCGTAGAGGCCGGACCCGACGCCGCCGGGCGCGACCTCGCCGATCATCATGTTGAGCATCGGCATCATCCCGCCGAGCGCGGTGTACGAGTCGTGGAACGAGTTCACCGCGCCGGTGGAGGTGAGCGTGGTGGCGGCGGCGAAGGTGGCCGAGTTGGATACCCCGAAGCGGATCTCCTTGCCCTCCAGGGCAGCACCGACCGCCTGCGGCACGGTCCCGCCGCCGGCGAGTTCGAAGACGTTGGTCAGCGTGACGCTCGCCAGCGCCAGCAGCCCCATCACGGCGACGACTGCGTAGCCCTGCCGGTTCTGCCCGGTCATCCGGCCGAGGATCCGGGGCAGGCTGAACGGGATCAGCAGGATCAGAAAGATCTGCAACCAGTTGGTCCAGGCCGTCGGGTTCTCGAACGGGTGGGCGCTGTTGGCGTTGTAGAAGCCGCCACCGTTGGTGCCGAGCAGCTTGATGGCCTCCTGCCCGGCCACCGGCCCACCGGTGATCGTCTGGGCGTCCCCGGTCAGGGTTGTCACATCGAGGCCGCCGGAGAGGTTCTGTACGGTGCCGCCGAGCATCAGGACCAGGGCGCCGAGCACCGCGACCGGCAGCAGGATCCGCACCACGATCCGGGTCAGGTCCACCCAGAAGTTGCCGAGCTGCCCGGTGCCCCGGGCGACGAAACCGCGCATCAGCGCGACCGCCACCGCGATGCCGACGGCGGCGGAGACGAAGTTCTGCACCGTCAGCCCGGCCATCTGCACCAGGTGACCCATCGTGGACTCGCCCGAGTACGACTGCCAGTTGGTGTTGGTCACGAACGACACGGCGGTGTTCCAGGCGCCGTGCGGCGACACCGGATCGAAGTTCAGCGAGAGCCAGAGCCGGTCCTGCACCCGCTGGAACGCGTAGAGGAAGAGCACCGAGACGGCGGAGAAGGCGAGCAGGCTGCGGGCGTACGCGCCCCAGGTCTGCTCCGCGGCCGGGTCGACCCCCACCAGCCGGTGGATGCCCCGCTCCACCCGTGAGGCCCGGGTGCCGCAGACGGCCCGGAACAGGTAATCGCCGAAGGGTTTGTGGACGGCGACCAGGGCCGCCGCCAGAGAGAGGGCGAAGAGCACACCCGCGGTGGTGGAGGTCATCAGAAGCGCTCCGGGAAGAGCAGGGCGACCACGAGAAGGACGCCGAGGCCGATCGCGAGCACCAGGCCCGCCACGTTGACGGCGTTCACCGCTTCTCCACCCCCCGTACGACCAGGGCGAGCGCCGCGAAGAGCGCCACCGTCACCACCACGAACACCACGTCGGACACGTTGACTCCTTGCCACCGATGAGCTGACCGCGACCGTCGGCCGGCCGCGCCGGGCAATCGAAACTCTTCGCGGACCGGCCCGGACAGGGGTGTTGACGCCGTCATGACGCGGGCTCGCGGATTCTTGACGCCGTTTTGACGCGACAGCGGATCCGTCGATCCTTGGGTACCCCCCGGGGGTAGGCGTAGGATGGCGCGGAGGAGCCGCGGGAGCGGGGTGTCAGCACGGCCGGGCGGCTCGGAAACCGGGCGACCCCGTCGGCGTTCCAGGCCGCTGCGGCGCTTGTCTCGACCGAAGGGAACGGTCATGAACACTGCGGTCCGGCTGACCGCGTACGGGCTGGGGCTCGTCGCCGTCTTCGCCGCCACCCTCGGCCTCGGCCGCCTCGCCGGTCCGCAGGAGCCGGTGGCGCCGCACGACACGCACAGCGCCACCGAGCCGGGCACCGCGGTGGCGGTTCCCGGCGGGCTCCAGGTCGCCGAGCAGGGCTACCGCGTCGCCCCGCTGTCGGCCGGGCTCTCCACCACCGGGCCCGGGGAGTTCCGGTTCCGCATCCTCGGACCGGACGGCGCGCCGGTCACCGACTACACCGAGAACCACGACAAGGACCTGCACCTCATCCTGGTACGCCGGGACCTGACGGGCTACCGGCACCTGCATCCGGACCGCGCGGCCGACGGCACGTGGTCGGTGCCGGTGGCGGTGGACGCGCCGGGGTCGTACCGGGTCTTCGCCGACTTCCGCCCCGCCGCCCTCGACCGCGGCCTGACCCTCGGCGTGGACGTGCCGGCGCCCGGCGACTACCAGCCCCGGGCCCTGCCCGCGCCGGCGCGCACCGCCACCGTCGACGGCTACACCGTGACCCTCGCCGGTGATCTCACCAGTGGAGAGTCGTCAAAACTGACGGCGCAGGTCAGCCGGGACGGGCGGCCGGTCACCGACCTGCAGCCGTACCTCGGCGCGTACGGGCACCTGGTGGCGCTGCGCGCCGGCGATCTGGCGTACCTGCACGTGCACCCCGACGGTGAGCCCGGTGACGGCCGCACCGCCGCCGGCCCCGAGGTCGCCTTCCACGTGGAGGTGCCCTCCGATGGCGCCTACCGGCTCTACCTCGACTTCCGGCACGGCGGCGAGGTGCGGACCGCCGAGTTCACCATCACGGCAGGGGCCACGCCGGCGTCCGTGCCGTCGTCGGCCGGGTCCCCGTCGGTGTCGCCGAGCCCGTCAGAGCACGGCGAGCCCGGTCACGGCCACGGGTGACGGCGGCAGGGGAGATGGTCAGGCAGAGGTGAGGCTGCCGGTGATCACTGCCGCCAGCTCGGCAGGGCGGGTGAACTGCGGCCAGTGGCCGGTGGGCAGGTCGACGTAGGTGACGTCGCTGATGCGGGCGAGCTCCCGCACCCACTTGTGCCCCTGCGCGATCCAGGTGCGCAGCTGGGCGCTCGGGTACTCGCAGGCGATCACGGTGATGGGCACGTCGTAACGCCGCTCGTCACGCAGCTGCTGCGGATCGGTGGCGACCCGGGCCGGGGTGGGGATCGCGCGGTCCCGGAAGGCCGCGCGCAGCTCGTCGTCGAGGTCGGTGAGGTCGGCATCGTCGAAGCCCGACCATGCCGGCAGCGGAACCTCGCCGTTCTCGCTCGGCAGGTCGGCGTTGATGGCATCCCCGTCGGCGAGCGGACCGGAGTCGACGTAGACCACCCGCGCGACCCGGTCGGGGCGGGCGTCCACCGCGGCGTGGGCGACCGCGCCACCTCCGGAATGACCCACCAGAACGACCTGCTCGGCGGGGTCGCACGCGTCGATTTTCGCGACGACGGCATCGACGTGGTCGCGCAGGGTGATGCCCGAGCGGTCCGCCGTCGGAGAGTCCATGCCGGGCAGCGTCAGGGCGTGGACCCGGTGCCCGGCCGCGCGCAGCGCCGGCGCGACCGCGTCCCAGGAAGAGCCGTCCAGCCAGAAGCCGGGAATCAGGATGATGTCCATACCGGCACACTAGGGGGCCGGTCCGACACTGCCGTTCGAAGCGCCGACGTAAGGAGAGACCGTGCCGAGATTGCGACTGCCCCTCGTCGCCGAGCGGCTCACGCTGCGCCCGTTCCGCGCCGAGGACGTCGACGGCATGTACGCCTACCAGCGCCTGCCCGAGGTCGCCCGGCACCTCTACCGTCCGCCGAGGACCCGCGAGCGCTGTGCCGAAGTCATCGCGGAGTCCCGTCCCGATCTTGATTGGGAGACCGACGGCGACCTGCTCGCCATCGCGGTCTGCCGGGCCGACCGGCCCGGGGTGCTCGGCGAGCTGATGCTGCGCCTGGAGAACGCCCGCGCCCGCCAGTTCGAGGTCGGCTGGGTCTTCCACCCCGGCCACCGGGGTCAGGGCTACGCCACCGAGGCCGCCCGGGCGCTGACGGTCGCGGCCTTCGAACAGCTCGGCGCACACCGGATCTTCGCCCGCCTGGACACTGGGAACACCGCCTCCGTACGGCTCTGCGAACGGCTCGGGATGCGCCGCGAGGCACACCTGGTCGAGAACGACCTCGACCTCGAAGGCCGCTGGGGCAGCGAGTACGTCTACGCCCTCCTGGAGCGCGAACTGCCCCGTTAGCGATGGCAGCCCTTGCTTGATCGACGATATTGGATGATGCTGGCGGCGCCGTGGTCCCGATCGACTGACCCCTCGCCGGAGGCGCCATGCGACACCGACGTTCCACAGCCGCCCTGACCCTCGCCCTTGTCGCCGTGCTGGCCGCCACGGGCACCCCGTCCGCGCAGGCCCGGACGGCCGAGAGCTGGCGGCTGGCCGCTGCCTCCGCCGAGCCCGGACAGGTGCAGGAGCTGACCGTGCGCCAGGGCGACGGCTACGCCACGCTCGCCTGGGCGCCGGTCGAGGGCGCCACCGACTACCAGATCGAACGCGCCCCCGTCGATGCCGACGGCAACCCCACCGGTGCCGCCACGATCGTCGGCCTCTGGCGCCCCAACCGGCAGTTGCGCCCGGAGGCCCCCACCTTCGCCGACGCCGGTTTCGCGCCAGGGGAGCGGTTCGGCTGGCGGGTGCGCGCCCGTTTCGACGGCGTCGCCCAGCCGTACTCCACTGCGCTGGTCGACACCACCCGGCCGCAGTGGGGCGACCCGGCGCTCGCCGGGGAGAACCTGCGGACCGGCTGGGAGACCAGCGGCGGCACCCGGTACACCAGCGACACCGAGGAGTACGCCTACACCGCCGACCTGGACCGGCTCAGCGACCGGATGCGGGTGGTCGAGATCGGCCGCACCGTCCTGGGCCGGCCGATCAACATGTTCGCCCTCGGCTATCCGCGCCCGGCGGCGAGCGCCGAGG
>Ga0233380_1000235_pt1 | contig 31565 bp, 20 predicted proteins | sample ElkDunMinimDraft_9_FD_191541 | JGI IMG/M metagenome (GOLD analysis project Ga0233380, IMG submission 191541) | Fecal eukaryotic communites from dung pellets of Tule Elk in California, USA - Elk Dung F36 | ecosystem: Host-associated > Mammals > Digestive system > Large intestine > Fecal | place... | reverse complement strand
GTGCGGCGCATGCTCGGCGACAAGATGGACGAACCGGCCAAGCCCAGGCGGCTGCCGACGCCACCGGTCTGACCGGGCAGGCCGGTCCGGCATGACTCAAGGCCCGCCCCTGTCGCCGGGGGCGGGCTTTTCTATTGGCGCGGGCGGCGGAAAGAGAGGCGCCGGAGTATCGCGCTGTCAGCGGGCCGCGGCGCGGCGGCGAAGTTCGATCGCATACAGTGCGGCGCCCAGGTGCGGCGAATGCAGAGGTTCGCGCAGTTCGAATGCCGGGCTGCAGCGCTGCAACGCGACGGTGAAAGGATCGCACAGCAACGTGCCGGCGCTGAAAGCCCCACCCGACCACGACACCCGTACCGGCTCGCCATCGGCGAAGGCCAGCGCGCGCCGCAGGGCATCGGCGATCCCCGCCAGCTCTTCGCCCGCGTGCTCGAAGATGCCGATGGCGACGCGGTCGCCCTGCTGCGCGGCTTCGGCCACCAGCGGGGACAGCTGCGCGATCTGGCCACGCGAGAATGCGTTGTCGCCATACACATGCGCGCACAGGTCCAGGTCGTCAGCCAGTTGCAGGCGCTCGCGCAGCAGCGCATGCAGCGGCCCTTTGGGAAGGCGGCCATCGCTCATGCGCGAGAACGCGTTCATGCCCTGCACTGCGATCCAGTACGCCGAGCCTTCGTCGGAGAACGCCTCGCCCCAGCCACCGGCGCGTGCCGCGCGCCCCAGACGCTGGCCGTAGCCGATCGAGCCGGTGCCGGCGACGATGTTGATGCCGTCGGCGCAGGCGAAGGAACCGGCCCAGCCGCAGACCATGTCGTTGTCGCAGGCGTAGCGGTCGTGTCCGAGCAGCTCGCGCGGGATCGCGTCGAGCAGCGGCTTCACCGCGCTGTCCTCGCCATACGCGGGCAGGCCGAAGAACGCATGGGCAATGGCATCGCGCGGCAGCCCCGCGCGCTGCAGCACCTGGTCGAGGCCTTCGGCCAAGGTAGCGCGCACGCCGTCGAGCCCGACCTGCGGATGGTAGGTGGTGGTGCCCTGCGCCTCGGCGAGCAGGCGTGCGTCGGCATCCACCAGCGCGAAGCGGGTCTTGGTGCCGCCGCCGTCGACGCCGAGGTAGCAGGTGGCCATGCTCATGCCGCGAGCGGATGGATGCGCACGCCCTGCACCACGCGGTTCACCGTGCCCTGGCGGTTGGGGCTGTCGGGCGACAGGCCGAGTGCGCGCGAGGCGAAGAAGGCATAGACCTGGGCGATCGCGACATAGGGCCAGAGCAGGTCGACGTCGGCCGCGCCCTCCAGGCCCGGCACCGGCAGGGTGTCGGCCATGGCCTGGGCGCGCGGCTGCGCGCTGATCTCGAGCACGCGCGCGGCACAGCCGTCCTGGCGCAGTTCGTCGATCAGGTCGTGGTCGTAGCGGCGGGCGTGGACGTCGTTGGACACGAACACCAGCACCAGGGTGCGCGCGTTGATGAAGGTCTTGGGGCCGTGGCGGAAGCCCAGTGGGGAATCGAAACAGGTCGCGACGGCGCCGTTGGTCAGCTCGCCGAGCTTGAGGCAGGCCTCACGCGCCAGGCCCAGCAGTGGACCGCCGCCGAGGTAGACCACGCGGTCGAGCCCGGCGCCAGCCATCGACTGCAGCGGGTCGCGGGCGTCGGCGATGACGCGGGCGGTGGCATCGGCGATGGCCTGCACGCGCGGCTCCAGGGCGGCGCTGCCGCCCAGCGCGGCGAGCGTGGCATACGTCATGCAGCTGAAACTGGAGGTCATGGCGAAGCTGGCGTCGTGGGTTTCCTCCGGCAGCTGCACGGTCAGGGCCTGGCGCACCGCGATGCGCGCCAGCGCGCCCTGCGCATTGCAGGTGACCACCAGGTGGCGCACGTCGCGCACCAGGGCTTCGGCCAGTTCCACCGCCGCCAGGCTCTCGGGACTGTTGCCCGAGCGGCCGAACGACACCAGCAGAAGCGGCTGCTCGGGATCCAGGTGCAGGCGCGGGTGGCTGACCAGGTCGGTGGTGGGCACGGCATCCACGCGCGCGGCGATGGCGCGGTCGAGCGTGGCGGCCAGGCATTCGCCGATATAGGCCGAGGTGCCGGCGCCGGTGAGGATCACCCGGGCAGCCGGATTGCCGGCCACGGGGCCGATGAAGGCGTCGAGCTCGGCGCGCATGTCGGCCAGCAGGGCCTGCGTGCGCAGCAGCATGCGCGGCTGCTGTTCGATCTCGCGGGCGGTGGCCAGGGCGTTGCTGCCCACCAGTTCGGCCTCGGGAATGCCGAGGTATTCAGTGCTGGTCATGGTGTGGTGCAGGCGAAGTGGTAATCGTTGAGGACGGACGCCACGTGGGCCATGGCGAGCGCATGCGGATCGTTCGCGCACTGGCCTTCGCGCAGTGCGCGCAGGGCATGCGGCAGGTACTGGCTGATCAGCGAGATCGGTGCCGGATTCGCCCGGAGGTTGGCGAACAGCTTCGCCCGCGCGGATTCGATCGCAGGATCGGGCCAGTAGTAGCGGATGCGGTCGCTGAGGCTGTAGTCGAGGTCGATCGCCAGTTGCGCACCCTCGGAGTGGTAGTAGCGCTGCCAGTACTCCGGCTCGGCGCGCATGCGCGCGATCGCGGTCTCGCGCAGGCCGGCGCGGTCGCCCGCGGCGATCCACTCGCGCTCGATCGCATCGAGCGCCCACAGCGCTTCGCGCAGGGCGAAGGTGAGGCCGGGGCCGACCTTGAGGATGGCGTAGTGGTCGCGCACCAGTGCCGCCAGCGCATCGCGCGTCTGGTAGTCGGTGGAATGCGCTTCGAACACCATGCCCGGCACCGGCACGATCGACGCGCTCAGCGCCTCCGCCTTGGCCGGCACGTAGTCCACCACCTGGTGGTGGTCGAACTCGACGCCCGGCTGCACCACCGAGGCGATCACGCGCGTCCAGGCGGCGTCCAGGCCAGCGGCGAGGAAGGCGCTGCGGTGCGCTTCGATGGTGGCCAGCGCGGCCTCTGGCGTGGTCGCGGCCAGGCCCTCGATCGATTCGGTGGCGCCGCCCGGCACCGGCACTTCGGTGCCGATCACGTACACCGGCGCTTCGCCGCCGGCCTGCTGCCATGCAGCCTCCGCCGCCGTGCACAGGCGCACGGCGCGGCGGACGATCTCCGCTTCCGGCAGCGGCTCGGGATCGCCGGCGCAGGCCATCGAGCAGTCCAGGTGGATCTTGCGGAAGCCCGCGGCCACATAGGCGCCGACCATCACTTCGGCCTTGGCCATCGCGGCGTCCGGCGCCAGCGCCGTCCACGGATTCGGGCCCAGGTGGTCGCCACCGAGCACGATGCGCGCGGGATCGAAGCCGACCTGCGCGGCGATGCCGTGCACGAAGGCGACGAAGTCGGCGGGGGTCATGCCGGTATAGCCGCCGTCCTGGTTGACCTGGTTGCAGGTCGCCTCGAACAGGACGAAGGGCAGATCGTGCCGCTGCGCTTGGCGCAGCGCGGCCTCGATCACGATCGGGTGGGCGGAGCAGATCGAGGTCACGCCGCAGGTGGTGCCCTGCTTGTGGCGCGCGATCAGGTCTTGCAGAACGTGCATGGAATCCTTCCGTCAGGGAGCGTGGGGAGGTGCGTCCTGCTCGGGCTCGAGCGCCAGCAGCAGGGAGGCGACCAGGGCCAGCGCCAGTCCGACCAGCTTGAGCGGGCCAGGCACGACGCCGGCGAAGATCAGGGACAGCACGGCGGTGATCAGCGGCGCGCCGGCATTGGTCATCGGCGCGACCACGATCGCCTTGCCGTAGCGGAACGCGAACACCAGGCAGAGCGCGCCAACGGCGTTGAGCACCTGGATCGCGGCGGCCAGCCATGGACCGTCCCATCCGGTGTTGATCGGCAGGCTGAAATCGGTCATCGACCAGGCCACCGGCATCAGCGCCAGCGCGCCGACCATCATGTAGAAGAAGATGCTCTCGGCGCTGACGGTGTGGTTGGCCAACTTCATGAAATAGGCCTGCACGCCCCAGGCGGCCATGATCACCAGGGCGAAGGCGAACCAGCCCAGGCCGTTACCGGCGTTGCCGAACGACAGGTCGAGCATCGGCAATGCGACCAGCGCCAGCACGATCCCTGCCGCGCCCAGCCTGCCCGTGCGCTCGCGCAGCAGCGCGAACGACAGCGCGATCGTCACCACCGGCGAGAGCGAGATGATCGGGAAGATGAAGTAGGCCGGACCAACCGTGAGCGCATGGAACAGCACCATCTGCCCGCCGGCGCCGAGCAGGCCGATCAGCAGGCCGTAGGCCACCGCGCGCGGCGTGCGGTCGAGCTTCCAGCCGTTGCGCCAGAGCACGAACAGCGCCGGCGGGATCATCGTCAGCGCCCAGACGCAGTAGACCAGCGTATCGGGGAAGCCGCGCTCGGCGGAGATCGATGACAGTGCGCCCCAGGCTCCCCACAAGGTGACGGTGACCAGCGCATAGGCCAGCCAGGCGCGACCGGCGAAGCCGGTGCGGGCGACGGAGGCCGCGCTCATGCGCGCGCCTCCGGGACCACCTGCAGGAACACGAAACGCTCGAACTGCACGTCGATGCGCGCGTCGCTGCCATCCACCACGCCAAGATCGACGTCGCGGTAGAGGTCGCGCACGCGGTGGCGGCCGCGCGGCAGGCCGCGCAGTTCGACAGGGCCCGACCATTGCTCGGCATAGAAGGTGTAGTAGGTCGCGCTGTCCTTGCGGATCGCATGCGCTTCGGGCCGGTCGAAACCGATGTCGTACAGGCGGCCCAGGTACTCGCCCTTTGGCAGCATGTGTTCGCGGTAGAGATCGACCCACCTGCGCCATTCGACCTCGCGCTCGCCCTGCAGCAGCAGGCCACCGGGGGGCGGGGTGAGCTTCGGGTTCTCGATGTCGTTCGGCCAGGTGAACTTGGTCGAGATCACCGCGCCGATGCCGACGCTGGTGGCCCAGTCGTTGCCCCCATCGCTCAGTTCGACGTGGTCGCCGGCGTAGCTGCTGCGATCACCGGCGAGCGCCTTGAAGGTCTTGCCCTTGTGGCGGATCTGCCAGGATGAGAGCGGATCGGAGGAAGGAAACTGGTCGGTGCCCGGCAGGCTGTGGAAGGCGAACGCGGTGCCGCAGGGACACAGCTCGACCACCGCATCGGGGTTGGCCTCGTGCGCGGCGCGATGGATCGCTTCCCAGAACGCGCCCATCTGCTCGCAGGATTCCTCCGGGCGGGCGTGGTTGTGCGCCGGGTTGTGGCAGGGCGCGACGGCGTTGAGGTGGTGGCCGTCGATCTTCAGTCCCTCGAAGCCCCAGTCGCCGATGATCTTCCTGGTCAGCGCGACGTAGTAGTCGATCACCGGCTGGTAGGCCGGGCACTGGGTGAGCGAGTTCCACCAGGTGACCTTCTGGAAGCCGCCGTCCTGGTCGAGCAGCAGCATGTCCGGGCGCTTGAACAGGATCTCGCTGCCCGGATCGGCCGCCAGCGGCGCGATCCACAGCCGCGGGCGCAGGCCCTGGCGGCGGATCTCGGCGGTGAAGGCGCGCATGTCGTCCTCGCCACCGGGGTACTTGTCGAGGTTGATCGCCCAGTCGCCCTCATTGGTCTGCCAGCCATCGTCCAGCACCACCCACTCGAAGCCGAGTTCCTTGACCTTGGGCAGGGTGCCCAGCACCTGCTCGGCGGTGTAGTCGCGCTCGTAGCCCCAGGCACACCAGACCGGCGCGAACGCCGACTCCGGCACTTCCGGCCCTTCGAAGCCCTCGGCGGCCATGTAGATGCGATAGGCCTCGAGCGTGGCGTAGAAGTCGCCGGTATGCAGGCAGACGAAGGTGCGTTCGGTCTCCAGCGTCTCGCCTGGCGCCAGCGTGCGCGGCTGTTCGGCTTCCAGCGCAATCGCGGCGCCGGCGGCGGTGCGGCGCACCGGCATCGACAGGATCTTCGGCACCGTTTCCAGGTGGCCGACCGCCAGGCCCAGGTCGCGCCGCCAGATGTTGGCCACCGGCGTGCCGCCGCCATAGTCGGAGGTATCCATGCCCAGGTAGTTGCGCTGCTCGAAACCCTCGCTCAGCGGCTGCACCCAGTCGCGGCGGTCGGTATGGCTGGCGCCGGAGAAACTCCAGAAGCCGCCCGGCGCCTCCGCGAGCTCATAGGCGCTGGCGCGCCAGCCACGCACCGTCAGCGGCTGCTGGCTGGTGTTGCGATAGCGGGTCTTGAGGACCGCCAGCCCGGGGTAGCGCCGGAAGAAGCTGACCTCGACCTGCTTCTCCACGCCTTCGCTGGACAGCCCAGCGACCGTGGTGCCCTGGCCCACGCCGTGGCGGGCATCGCGCAGGGCGCGGCTGCGTGTGCTGGTGAACGCGAAGTCCTCGATCGCTCCTTCATCCAGCAGCAGAGCGTCACTGGCCTGCCAATCGGTCGCCTCCACGCCGCGTCGCGCCAGCCGCGTCTGCAGGCGGCCGTCGAACACGATCGCCAGTTCGTCGTCCTGGGCAACTGCGCGGCCGGCGCCGGCGGGCACGCGCGACCCGGTTTGGGCCAAGGCACCGCCGAGGGGCAGGGACGCGGCGGCAGCGCCGCCGGTGGCGAGCTTGAGCAGGGAACGACGATCGAGCGAGGGCATGCAGGGCATCCTGTAGAGGCGTCGGGGCATTCTGGCCCCCGTCACCCAAGTGATGCAACACATTCGTTTCGATTTATGTTAGAAAAGTTTCGTTCCCGGGTTTGGATGGAGTGTTCGTGAACCTGATGTCCTGTGCGGTACGCACCGGTGTGCTGGTGCTGGCGATGGCGGCCTTGTCAGCCTGCGGCGGCAAGGCCGACCCCGGTGTGGGGGTGGGAGCGGACCGTGCGCCACACACGGCGACGTACGCGATGGAGGACTTCGCGGCGGTGCGCAAGTTCGATGCCCACGTCCATGCCAATACTGCCGATCGCGCCCTGCTCGACCAGGCGGCCGAGGATGGCTTCGAGCTGATGTCGATCAACGTCGACTATCCCGCCTTCCCGCCGGTGCCCGAGCAGCATGCCGCGGCGCTGGCCCTGGCGAAGGCAGATCCGGCGCGCTTCCACTGGGCCGCGACGTTCGGCATGGAGGGTTACGGCCAGCACGGCTGGATCGATCACGTCGGCGGCGAACTCGATGAGGCGGTGGCCGAGGGCGCGAAGGCGGTGAAGGTGTGGAAGAACATCGGTATGGTCGAGCGCGATGCCGGCGGCCGGCTGCTGCGCATCGACGATCCTGGCTTCGCGCCGTTGGCCGCGCGCGTGCAGGCGCTGGGCGTGCCGTTGATCGTGCACCAGGGCGAGCCGCACAACTGCTGGCTGCCGCTCGAGGAGATGACGACCGACAACGATCGCGAATACTTCTCCAACCATCCCGAGTACCACATGCACCTGCAGCCGCAGATGCCACGGTACGAGGAGCTGATGGAGGCCCGTGACCGCTTCGTGGCCGCGCATCCGGAACTGTCGATGGTGGGTGCTCACGTCGCGAGCCTGGAGTGGAACGTGGATCGCGTGGCGGAGTTTCTGGATCGCTTCCCCCACGCCACCGTCGACCTGTCTGCGCGCATGGCCCAGATCCAGTACCAGTCGGTGCGCGACCGCGTCCGCGTGCGCGACTTCTTCATCCGCTATCAGGACCGCCTGCTCTACGGCACCGACCTGACCCAGGGGCCGGACTCGGATCCGGCGGAGTTCCGCGTCCAGGCGGCGCAGGTGTGGCGTTCGGACTGGCGTTACCTGGCCACCGGCGAGACCCAGCGCGTCGACACCATCAATGCGGACGTTCCGGGGCTGGCACTGCCGCGCGAGGTGGTGGACAAGGTCTACTACACCAACGCGGCACGGGTGTTCGGCATCGCTACCGCGGAATGAGGGCGCTCAGGCCAGCAGCAGCTGCACGTCGTGCTGCTCGCTGGCCTGGCGGATGCCGTCGGGCGCGCCGCTGTCGGTGACTAGCGCGTCCAGTCCGGCCACCGGGATGATCCGGTGCAGGCAGATTCGGCCGAACTTGGAACTGTCGGTGATCGCCACGACCATGCGCGCGGCCTCGACCATGCGCCGGTTGAGCATGGCTTCGGGTTCGTAGTGGGTAGTGATGCCGCGCTCGAGATCGAAACCATCCACGCCTAGAAACAGCGTGTCCACCTGCAGCGCGTCGATCGCTTCCACGGTCATGCCGCCATAGAACGCCATGTTCTTGCGGCGCAGTTCGCCGCCCAGCATGACGATGTCGATATTGCCTTTGGATACGAGCGCGCTGAGCACGCCGAAGTCGTTGGTGACCACCGTCAGTTCGATGTCGGGCAGGGCCTCGGCCAGGGCAATGGCAGTGGTGCCCGAGTCGATGGCGATCGTGTCGCCAGGCTTGACCAGGGTGGCGGCGAGCAGACCGATCCGGCGCTTCTCGTCGCGGTGGGTGGTGCGCTTGGCCTCATAGGGCGGCTCGGGCGGGGTCGCGCCAACCAGGCTGCTGTCGATCGCGCCGCCGTAGGCGCGCGACATGACGCCGCGTTCCGTCAGGTAACGCAGGTCCTTGCGCACGGTCTGCATGCTGACACCGAACTGACGGGCCAGCGCCGCCACCTGCACGCTTCCGTGCCGGCGCACCAGTTCGCTGATCTGCAGGCGCCTCTGACTGGTATCGCGGGTCGCAGCCATGTCTCCTCCGACGTCTCGCGAGTATGCGCCATTTCGTTAAATTTCGCTATTGATGCTAAACGAAACATAAGATAGGCTCGGTTTAGTTTCGTTAAGCCACGCTGTGGCCCAACTGCCTGAGGAGGCACCGTGAAGACCGTCCGCCTGCACCGGAAAACCCTGTTCTGCGGCATTGCACTGGTATTGCTCGCGCCTTCCACGGCCCTCGCACAGCAGGCCTCCGAGGCCGAGCCTGATGTCCAAGCGCTCGATACGGTGGTGGTCACAGGCGTGCGCGGCAGCATGGCGCGGGCCACCGAACTCAAGCGCGAATCGGCGACCGTGCAGGATTCGATCAGTGCGCTGGAGCTGGGCAAGTTCCCCGACGACAACGTGGCCGACTCGCTGAGCCACATCACCGGCGTCTCGATCTCGCGCACCGCGGGCGGCGAGGGCCAGAAGGTGTCCGTGCGCGGCCTAGGCCCCGAGTACACCCTGACCACCTTCAACGGCCGCATCCTCGCCACAGATGGCGCGGGCCGCGATTTCGCCTTCGACGTGCTGCCGGCCGACGTGATCAGCGGTGCCGACGTGATCAAGGGCGCGCAGGCCTCGCTGACCGAGGGCGGCATCGGCGGCCTGGTCAACCTGCGCTCGGCCAGCCCCTTCGACCGCACCGGCCAGCACGGCGTGGTGCGCGTGGAGGGCGACCGCAACCTGATGAGCGAGAACAACGGGGGCAAGTTCTCGGCGGCCTACTCCAACACCTATGCCGACGACACCTTCGGCATGCTGCTGGGCGTGGTCTACGGCGACCGCAAGGACCGCACCGACATCGCCGGCAACGACGGCGGCTGGAGCCGCAACGCCGACCCGACCGATGAAAGCTGGCTGTGGGGCAACACCTGGGGCGGCCACATCGACCCCAACGGCAATGGCGAGCTCGATCCCGAGGAGTACGGCCTGATCGGCCCCGGCCAGTTCCGCGTCGGCTCGATCATGGAAGAGAAGAAGCGCAAGGCATTCTCGGCCAAGTTCGAGTGGCGCCCGGTCGATGGCGTGCAGATCGCCTTCGACGGCCTGAAGACGCGCCTGGATTCGCCGCAGGTCGGCTACCAGCAGTCGTACTACCCGCTGTACGCGCCGGCCCGCTGGTCGAACATGACCATCCGCGACGGCATCGTCACCGATTTCACCATGGACAACGCGGATCCGGAGATGCGGCTCAACCCCGAGCTGCTCAACCAGACCCAGCACCGCGTGGTCGACACCGACCTGTACGGCCTCAACGGCCAGTGGCGGGTCAACGAGGACCTTCGCCTCACCGCCGACCTCTACCGCTCCACCTCCAGCCGCAATTCCGGTGGTCTGGACACCTACGTCGTGCTGCGCATGGCCCAGCCCAACGTGGCGCGGATCTGGCTCGATGGCGGCATCCCCAACGTCTCGGCGACCTTCGACGACGGCCGCGACCTGATCAACGGCCTGGCCACCGGCCAGTTCGGCGGCAGCGACTTCAACACCCACTATTTCTCGCTGGCCGGCGACAACGTCGAGGACCGCATCACCGGCGGCTCGCTGGGCGGCGAGCTGTTCGTGGGCGAGTACGGCGTGGACAGGCTGAAGTTCGGCCTGAGCCGCACCGACCGCCGCAAGTCGCGCGACCTGATCAACAATGCCATCACCGGCGGCGCCGACTACTACTCGGGCGACAACGCGATCAACGTCGGCCAGCTCGGCGGCAACGTGATCTCGCATACGTTCAACCTGCCCAACTTCATGGCCGGCGTGGGCTCGACCTTCCCGCGCTCGTTCCTGGCCTTCGACGTGCCGGCCTACATCTCGGCCCTGCAAGGCTACCGCGGCACCCGCCCCGACGGTTCGGCGTACGACTACTCGGCCGCCGCGCCGGTGTGGAACCCGCTGCAGAGCTACCGGGTGGAGGAAGAAACGCTGGCGGGCTACGTCGAGGTCGAGCTGTCGGGCGATCGCTGGGACGGCAACGTCGGCGTGCGCGTGGTCCAGACCGACACCATCGCCCAGGCCTGGGATGCCCGGATCGAGCGCATCGTGACGTTCGGCCCGTGGAACTACAGCGCCCAGTACGCCGCGCCGAGCTCGGTCTACCAGGAATCCGACTACCGCTACTTCCTGCCCAGCGCCAACTTCACCTGGCACTTCACCGACGCGCTGCAGCTGCGCCTGGGTGCGGCCAAGACGATGGCGCGCCCGGCGGTGGACCAGCTGGCGCCGACCAACACCACCGAGAGCGTGTCCTGGGGCGAGTTCACCCAGATCTACGGCGGCAACGCCCAGCTCAAGCCCTACACCGCGCGCCAGGCCGATGCCTCGCTGGAGTGGTACTTCTCCGAGAGCTCGATCGCCAACATCGCGGTGTTCCACAAGCGCATCGAGAACCAGATCACGACCAGCTGGGAGCCGGGCCAGGACATCGGCGTCGGCCCGATCGTGGACGACCAGGGCAACCCGACCACCACCGGCCCGACCCTGTTCAACGTCATGCGGCCGATCAACGGCGACTACGCCAAGGTGCGCGGCATCGAGGCAGGCGTCCAGCATTTCTGGAGCAACGGCTTCGGCGTGCGCGCGCAGTACACCCGCAACTGGTCCAAGAGCTGGGTTGGCGATGAGGAGCGTCCGCTGGAAGGCATCGCACCGTCGGTGTACTCGCTGGGCGTGATGTACGAGAAGGGTCCGTGGTCGGTCAGCGCCACCGCCGACCATACCGACGGCTTCGTGACCGCGATCAACGTGATCGGCGGCGGCTTCAACGAGCAGGCCGATCCGATCACCTGGCTGACCGCGCAGGTGTCCTACGACGTCAACGATCGCGTCACCCTGTCGCTGGAAGGCCGCAACCTGCTCGACGACGAGAACACCTACAGCATCAACGGCGATCCGCTGCTGTCGCAGGGGTATTACCGCTACGGTCGCTCGATCACCGCAGGGCTGACCATGCGCTTCTGATCGCCAGTGGCGAGCGATGAACGGGGGCCCGGCAGAGCGTCTGTCGGGCCATTCTTCAAGTGAGGCCGGCCCGCGCGGGACCCGCCCGTCCGCGGCCATGCCCGATGCTGGTGCCGCCCGGACGCAACGCAAAAAAAAAGCCCGGCAGCGGAGCTGCCGGGCTTCTTCGTGCCGCAATGCCTGGGAGGGAAGGCGCTGCGGCGAACGCGTTGGATCAGCGACGCTTGGTCGCCGGCTTGGTGGCCTGCGCGGTCACGGTCTCGGCGGCGGCCTGGGCCTTGGCGGTGGCCGTCTCGAGCTGCGCGCGGGCGATCTGGGCGATGGCTTCGTTGGTCTTCACGGTGGCGCCGAAGACTTCCTGGCCGGCGCTGAGGGTGCGCTCGACGTTCTCGCGGGCGATCTGCACGCCCTTGGGCAGCAGGGTCTTGAAGCCGTCCATGTCGCGGATCTCGGCGGCTTCGCCAAAGAACGAGAAGGCCGCCTCGGCGTTCTCTTCCAGCGTGGCCAGCTGCAGGCCGAAGGCCTTGTGGGCGTTGTCGAGGGTGAGCTGACCGATGCGTGCGGCGGTGTCGGCGAACTGACGCGTCGCGGCGGCGAACTGCTCGTTGTACTGGTAGTTCATGGGAATCTCCTGGGCGTACAGTGCCGGCGCGGACGGCCGGTTTGTGCGATGCAGCATAGGTCGCCCTATGTTGCGTTGCAACATTTCCCGACGAACGGCACAGGAGCGATTCAGCCTCCTTTGAAATCAGAGGCTTGCGGCAGGCCCGGTATAACGGCAGCCGGAGGTGCAGGTTTCCCGGATCACCACCGCGCTGAGCTGGGGCAGGGCCGGCTTGAGCCGCTCCCAGATCCACGCGGCCAGCCGTTCGCTGGTCGGATTCTCGAGCCCGGGAATGTCGTTGAGGTAGTGGTGGTCGAGTTGCTCGTACAGCGGCTTGAAGGCGGCCTTGATGTCGCCGAAGTCCATCACCCAGCCGCTGTCCGCGCCCGGCTCGCCGCTCACGTGCAGTTCCACCCCGAAAGAGTGTCCGTGCAGGCGCTCGCACTTGTGCCCGGCCGGCACGTTGGGCAGGCGGTGCGCCGCCTCCAGGGTGAAGCTCTTGAAGATGTCCATGGCACATTGTCCGCCCGCGAAGCATGGCCGGCAAATCGCCGGAACTTGGGGTTTGCGGCGGCGATGCGGTAGCGTACGGCCCCTGGCCGGAGCGCCGCGGCAGTCCTGCAGGCAGGCCGCGCCTTCTCCGCCTCTCCCGCCCTGCCGCAGCGAGCCAAGCCGATGACGCCCGAAGAACTCCTGTCCACCTACGGTCCGCGCGAGGCCATGGAATACGACGTGGTGGTGGTCGGGGCGGGTCCGGGCGGGCTGGCCACGGCGATCCGCCTGCGGCAGCTGGCCGCCGAGGCCGGGCGCGAGCTGTCGGTCTGCGTGCTGGAGAAGGGCTCGGAGCCCGGCGCGCACGTGCTGTCCGGCGCGATCATGGACCCCAGGGCGCTGGCCGAACTGTTCCCCGACTGGGCCGAGCGCGGCGCGCCGCTGAAGCAGGCGGTGACGAGGGACGAGTTCCTGTTCCTCGACGACACCGGCGCGAAGTCGACGCCGGAGTGGCTGCTGCCCGAATGCTTCCACAACGCCGGCAACTACATCGTCTCGCTCGGCGCAGTCACGCGCTGGCTCGCGCAGCAGGCCGAGGCGCTGGGCGTGGAGATCTTCCCCGGCTTCGCCGCCGACGAGGTGCTGTACGACGAGGCCGGCGCGGTGCGCGGCGTGGCCACCGGCAACCTCGGGCTGGGCAAGGACGGGCAGCCGACCGCCGAGTTCCAGCTGGGCATGGAACTGCACGCCAGCTACACGATCTTCGCCGAGGGCTCGCGCGGCCACCTGGGACGCCGCCTGATCGAGAAGTACCGGCTCGACGAGGGTCGCGATCCGCAGAGCTACGGCATCGGCATCAAGGAACTGTGGCAGGCCGATCCGGCCCGGCACCAGCCGGGCCTGGTGGTGCATACCGCCGGCTGGCCGCTGGACGGCGACACCTACGGCGGCTCGTTCCTGTACCACGCCGAGGACGGCAAGATCGCCGTCGGCTTCGTGGTCGGGCTCGACTACCGCAACCCCTACCTGAGTCCGTTCGAGGAATTCCAGCGCTGGAAGACCCACCCGGCGATCCGCAAGTACCTGGAAGGCGGCAAGCGCATCGGCTACGGCGCGCGCGCGATCACCGCCGGCGGCCTGCTGTCGCTGCCCAAGCTGGTCTTCCCCGGCGGCGCCCTGGTCGGCTGTGAGGCCGGCACGCTCAATGCCAGCCGCATCAAGGGCAGCCACGCCGCGATCAAGACCGGCATGCTGGCCGCCGAGGCTGCGTTCGCGGCGCTGGGCGAGGGCCGCGCGCGCGACGAGCTGGAGGCATACCCGAAGGCGTTCGAGAACAGCTGGCTGCACGCCGAACTGCTGCAGTCGAAGAACTTCAAGCAGTGGTTCAAGAAGGGCCGCAGCCTGGCCACGCTGATGACGGGCATCGAGCAATGGCTGCTGCCCAGGCTCGGCATCCGCAATCCGCCGTGGACGATCCACCGCGACCGGCCCGACCACGCCTGCCTGGAGCCGGCCAGCCAGCACGCGAAGATCGACTATCCCAGGCCGGATGGCGTGCTCACCTTCGACCGCCTCAGCTCGGTCTTCCTGTCCAGCACGCACCACGACGAGAATCAGCCCTCGCACCTGACGCTGAAGGACGCTGCGGTGCCGGTGGAGGTGAACCTCAGGCGCTACGCCGGCCCGGAGGCGCGCTACTGCCCGGCGGCGGTGTACGAGTTCGTCGGCGAGGCGGGCAACGAGCGGCTGCAGATCAATTTCGCCAACTGCGTGCACTGCAAGACCTGCGACATCAAGGACCCGACCCAGAACATCGTCTGGGTGGCGCCGCAGGGCGGCGGCGGGCCGAACTACGCCGGGATGTAGCCCTCAGCGCCCGCGGCCGGCGTCATCCGCCGCGGGCGTCCGCCACGCATACGGCCCGAACGTGTTGCCGATGAAGCCGCCGGCGCGCTCCACGCTCAGCAGGCTGGCATCCAGGTCCGTGCCCAGCGGCTGCCACGCGCCCGGCGCCAGCGCGTAGTCCACGTCCAGCCGCGGACCGTCCAGGCGCAGCCGCAGCTGCACCGGCGCGGCCGGCGGCTGCGCCAGCGCCACGCGCGCCAGTTCGCGCCCCTGCAGTGGTTCGTCCGCGCCGGCGCGGCGCAGCAGCACCAGCGCATCGCCGCCTTCGCCGCGTTCGATGGCGGCGACGTAATGCGCCGACTCGTTCTGCAGCAGGGCAAGGCCCGCCAGTTCGCCCGGCGCCAGCGCCGAGGCATCGAGCGTCGCGGCCATGGCCGCGCGATGGTGCTGCAGCCGGTGCCCGAGGTAGGCCGGCTGGCCGCGGCCGCTGCCGTGCGCGCCCAGCGGCGTGGCCGAGGGCGTGATGCGCAGGCCGCCCGACCCGGTCGCGAGCCATGGCGTCGTCGGCGGATCGAGCATGACCCAGGCCTGCGGCAAGGCCGGCGCGGTGAAGGTTTCGCGCCAGGCCATCGGCCCGCTGGTCGGCAGCGGCTGCGCGCCGCGCGGCAGCGGTGGACGCTCGACCAGCATCGGCACGCGCGCAGCGCGCGCCAGGATCACCGGCCAGTCGTCGTGCCATTGCACCGGCAGCAGGAAGGTCTCGCGGCCGAGGTTGTACTGGTTGCCGCGGTAGGGGCGCGTGGCGAGGAAGACCGCCCACCACGAACCGTCGGCCAGTGCGACGAACTGCGCGTGGCCGGTGGAGGTGACCGGCTGCGCGCGAGCGGGGTCGAGGTCGCGCTGGGTCAGGGTCGGGTTGCCCGGCCACGGTTCGTAGGGGCCGGTGACGCTGCGGCTGCGCCAGATCATCTGCGCGTGCTGCTCGCCGGTGCCGCCTTCGGCGGCGGTGAGGTAGTACCAGTCGCCGCGCCGGAACAGGTGCGGGCCTTCGACGTGCTCGGGGTTGCTGGCCGGATCCACGCCGGCGTCCACCAGCTGGATGCGCGGGCCGGTCGGCGACAGCGCCGTGGCATCGAACGCCTGGATCCAGATCGCGCGATGGCCCTCGTAGCGCATCGGCCCTTCCGGTACGCCGTTGTTGACCAGCCATGCGCGGCCGTCGCGGTCGAAGAACAGGGACGGATCGATGCCGTCGATCTCCAGCCAGGCCGGGTCCGACCACGGCCCGGCCGGATCGTCGGCGGTGATGACGAAGTTGCCCATGCCGCGGCCGGGGCAATAGAAGCAGGTGTTGGCGATGTAGAAGCGGCGCCCGTCGTGGCTGAGGGTGGCCGCGAACAGGCCGCGGGTCAGGGCTTCGCCATCGCCATAGGGCAGCTGTTGCGGGCGGTCGATGGCGTTGCCGATCTGCCGCCAGGACACGAGGTCGGTGCTGTGGAACAGCGGCAGGCCGGGGTAATACCCGAAGCTGGAAGTGACCAGGTAGAAGTCGTCGCCGACCCGGATCGCCGAGGGATCGGGGTAGAAGCCGGCCAGCACCGGATTGCGGAACTGCGCGGCCGATGGCGAAGGCCCGCCATCGTCGCCGCGGTATTTCACCGCGGTGAAGCGCGCCTCGCCGGCGCTGGCGCCCGCCGCCAGCAGGCAGGCGAGCAGGGCGGTCCATCCAGGTCCCAGGTATGCGCGCATCCGCGTCCTCCGTGTGGATCGGCTCAGGCCGCGGCCGCCATGCGCCGCCGCCAGAGCGCATGCAGGCCGTGCGCGGCCAGGTCCTCGGGATGGCGCTGGACGCCGACCCCGAACCCGGACAGGGCGCGGGCATAGAGGTTGAGCAGGCGCTCGCTGCCGACCAGTTGCACCTGCCTGGGCCGGGCGCCGTCGGCTTCCAGCCCGCCGTGCAGTTCATGGCCGATCAGCAGGCCCGACAGGTAGCTCGACAGGGCCTCGCCGCGGAACTGGCCCGACAGCCCCGTGGTACGTACGCCGAACAGATGGTGGGTCAGGCCGCCGGGCTCGCCGCTGCGCGCGAGTCCGGCATCGAATGCCTCGGCATCGAAGCGGCTGTCGTCGCCCTCGATCAGCGCGCCGAGGATGCTGTGCCCACGCAGCACCGAGTACAGCTCGCCGGTCATGAAAGTGCGGATGCGCTGCACGCGCCGTTCGCGCACGTCCACCCATTTGCTGTGCGTGCCGGGCAGGCAGGCATGGTGGGTCCCGCCGGGCAGCGTATTTAGCAGGGCGGCCAGTTGCGTCTCCTCGCCGCGCATCACGTCGGGCACCGCGTGCGTGCCAGCGTCCCGCAGCCCGGGCACGAACCACAGTTCACGGTCGCGGAAATCCGGCGGCTGCACGCGCCGCATGCCGGCGGCGAGTTCGTCGATGCCCGCCGGGCAGTCGAGGTAGGGCATCTCGCACCAGCCGCCGCGGGCGGCGATCATGCCGCACAGCAGCACCGGGCCTTCCTCCCAGCCGGCGAGTTCGCGCCGCAGGACCTCGCCGTAGTGGCCGCGGCTGGCGAGGGTGCCTTGCCCGCTGCGCAGGCGCTTGTGCAGCGTGCCGTCGGCACCGAAGCGGTAGATGCGCAGGTGGGTGCTGCCCCAGTCGACCGCGATCATGCGCTGCGCCAGCGCGCTTCGGGCAGGCCCGAGGGCGCGCCCAGCGGCAGCGCGAACACGCCACCGGCGGCAGGGGCGGCGGCCAGCGCGCCGGCATCCATCTCCTCGCGCGCGGTGGTCACGTACAGCGTGTCCAGGTCGATGCCGCCGATCGCGCAGCACGAGGGCATGCCCGCGGGGATGGCGACGATGCGGTCGATGCGACCGTCCGGGGCGTAGCGCACCGCGCGACCGGCACCCCACTGCGCATTCCACAGGTGGCCGTGGGCATCGATGGTGGAGCCGTCCGGCGCGCCCGGGCCCTCGACCTCGGCGAACGTGACCGGCGGCGACACGCGCGCTGCGTCGGGATCGTAGTCGCAGCGCAGGATCCGCGATTGCGCCGAATCGCAGAAGTACAGCGTGCCGCCGTCGGGCGAGAAGCAGATGGAATTGGGGATCGCGGCCGCCGGCAGGGGCAGCGTGCGCAGCCCGTGCGCTGCCGAGAACTGGTAGTAGCGGCCCAGCGGCGGATGCGCGCCGGTTTCGTCCTTGGTGCCGAACACGAAGTTGCCGTGGCGGTCGCAGCGACCGTCGTTGCTGCGCGTGGACGCGCCGCGGTCCGGCTCGAGCGCGCACAGGGTCTCGAGCGCCAGTGCAACGCCCGCCACCGGCGCGCAGGCGATGCGGATCGACTTGGCCAGCGCCAGCAACAGCCGTCCGTCCCCGCACAGGGCCAGGCAGCCCAGTGGCTCGGGCAGGTCCCAGTGGTGCGTGGCACCCGTCGCGGGCGCGTGCCGCCACAGCCGCGCACCCAGGATGTCGGCCCAGTACAGGCACTGCGCGCGATCGTCCCAGACGATGCCTTCGCCCAGCCGGCAGCGGCTGTCCACGGCCAGCGCTGCCGGTGCGGCGCCCGCATGCGGAAGCGTCATGGCGTCACCATTCGGCCACGCTGCCGTCGGCATGGCGCCACAGCGGGTTGCGCCAGTGCGGCGGTGCCCGGCTCACGCGTGCCAGCAGTTCCTCGTCGATTTCCACGCCCAGGCCCGGGCGCGGGGGCGCGGCGATGCAGCCGGTGTCGTCGCAGCGGAAATCCTCCTTGTTGAGCACGTAGTCGAGCAGGTCCGCCCCCTGGTTGTAATGGATGCCGATGCTCTGTTCCTGCAGCATCGCATTCCAGCTCACCAGGTCCACCTGCAGGCAGGCGGCCAGCGCGACCGGCCCCAGCGGACAGTGCGGCGCCAGGCCCACGCCATGCGCGTCGGCCATCGCCGCGATCTTCATGCATTCGGTGATGCCGCCGGCGTGGGAGAGGTCGGGCTGCAGCAGCGCCAGCCCGCCGGCGGCCAGCACCGGCCTGAACTCGGCGCAGGAGTACATGCGTTCGCCCGCGGCAAGCGGGATCGCGGTCGCGTCGGCCAGCGGCCGGTAGCATTCCCACTGCTCGGGCAGCACAGGCTCCTCGACGAACAGCGGCTTGAACGGCGCCAGCTCGCGCAGCAGCACGCGCGCCATTGGTGCGCTGACGCGGCCGTGGAAATCCACGCCGAAGTCCACCGTGTCGCCGACCGCCTCGCGTACCGCCGCCACCTTGGCCACCGCCGCGTCGATCGTGCGCGGGCTGTCGATCAGCCTGAGTTCCTCGGTGCCGTTGAACTTGAAGGTATCGAAGCCGAGCGCCCGGTGCGCCTGCATCTGCGCGACGATGTCCGCCGGCCGGTCCCCGCCCACCCAGCGGTAGGTCTTCATGCGCTCGCGCACCAGGCCGCCGAGCAACTGGTACACGGGTACGCCCAGGGCCTTGCCCTTGATGTCCCACAGCGCCTGGTCGATGCCCGCGATCGCGCTCATCAGGATCGCACCGCCCCGGTAGAAGCCGCCGCGGTACATGGCCTGCCACAGGTCGTTGATGTGCGCCGGGTCGCGGCCGACCAGCAGCTCGCCGAGTTCGTGCACGGCCGTCTCGACCGTGGCCGCGCGGCCCTCGATCACCGGTTCGCCCCAGCCGCTGATCCCCTCGTCGGTCTCGATCTTCAGGAACAGCCAGCGCGGCGGCGCGTGCCAGGTGCTCAGGCGCGTGATCTTCATCGCGCGTGCTCCCGCCAGGCGTCGAGGAAGCGTCGCGCGTTGGACAGGGTTCGCGCGGGTGCCTGGCCAGCGCGGTACAGCTCGCCGCCGATGGCCGCGCCGCTGCATCCGGCGCGCAGGTAGTCGCCGAGGTTTTCCGGGGTGATGCCGCCCACCGCCAGCAGCGGCACCGGCGGCAGCACGCTGCGCAGCGCCCGCGCCAGCGCGGGCCCGTAGACCGATGCCGGGAACAGCTTGAGCATCTGCGCGCCGGCCTCCAGCGCATCGAAGGCTTCGCTTGCCGTGGCGCAGCCGGCGGCGATGGTGAAGCCCCGCTCGCGCGCCTGCCGGATCAGCGCCGGCCGCACGTTGGGCGTGACCACCAGCCTGCCGCCCGCGGCCTGCAGGGCGTCCAGGTGCGCGGTCTCGAGCACGGTGCCGGCGCCCACCTGCGCGTGCGCGCCGCAGGCGTGCACCGCCAGCGCCACACTGCGCGCCCAGTCCGGCGAGTTGGTCGGGATCTCGATCGCGGCGATACCCGCCTTCCGCAGCGCCTGCACATGGGCGGGCACCTCGGCCGGGGTGATGCCGCGCAGGATCGCGACCAGGGGCGGCCGCGGCAGTGGCTGGGGGTCGTCCATGGCGTCGACGGGCGGTTCTCCGGGTGGCGACGGGAAGGCGTGATGGGACGTCGCCGGACATAGGCTGGCGCGGCCGGGTATGTACGACAAATGAAATATTCGGCGTAGGCTATTCCACTGCCGAATAGACGCGCGGGGTAGGCGATGATGCGTGCCAGTGGCTGGTCCGGCGCTTCGCGACTGAAGACCCGTCATCTTGCGTTGCTGCTGCACCTGCACGAGCAAGGGTCGGTACTGCGCGCGGCCGAGGCCGCCAACATGACCCAGCCGGCCGCGTCCAAACTCCTGGCGGAAATGGAATCGCTGCTGGGCGTGCCGCTGTTCGAGCGCCACGCGCGCGGCGTGGAAGCCACCGCCTTCGGCCTGACCATGGTGCGTCGTGCGCGGTCGGCGCTGGCCGAGATCGAGCGCGCCGGCGAAGAGATCCTGGCGCTGCGCGAAGGCCGGCTGGGCAAGGTCGCCATCGGCACCGTGGTCAACCCGGGCACCACCCTGGTACCGCAGGCGGTGGCGGCGATGAAGCGCGACTACCCGGGCATCCTGATCGAGGTGGAGATGGACTACAGCCGGCCGCTGGTGGCGCGCCTGCTCGACGGCCAGCTCGACATCGTCATCGGCCGCATCATGGACCCGGAAGGCGCGGCGGACCTGGAGTTCGAGCCGCTGGCCGACGAGCCGCATGCGGTGATCGTGCGCGCCGGCCACCCGCTGGCCGGTCGCGAAGCCCTGCGCCACTCCGACCTGGAAGCGTACGGCTGGATCATGCCGCCGCCGGCCAGCGTGCTGCGCACGCGTCTGGACGCGGTGTTCCACCAGCACGGCCTGCGATCGCCCCGCAACCTGGTCGAAACCGCATCGCTGCCGGTGATCATCCATCTGCTGCGGCACAGCGACCTGCTGGCCGCGCTGCCCACCGAGTGCGTCGCGCCCTACCTGCAGACCGCGCAGATGCAGGTGCTGCCGATCGAGCTGGCCGTGCGCATGGAGTACTTCGGCATCATCCGCCGTCGCGACCGCGCGCTGGCGCCGGGCGCGGCGCACATGCTGCAGACCCTGCGCGACACCGCGCGGCGGATCTACCCCGTGCTGCCCGGACCCCAGCCCGCCTGAGCCGTCCGGCGGCCACCCGCACGCCCCGCGGGCGCAGCCGCTGTGGGCGTCTGTGGCCGCCTGCCGGACATCTATTCCGGATCCGCCTAGCTCGACCCCAAAAATTCATTGGTGGCGCATGGATCGGCCCTCCTATGCTCGCCCCGATGCCGCTGTCCCGCGTTGTCCGGAACCGGTCGGGCGCCGCGCCAAGAGCCGTCAAGGCCACCACAGATCCGGATCCGCTTGTCATGTGCCCGTGGGAGGGGAACACCATGTCAACGCTCGATCGCCGCCGCCGCATCCGCCGGCCCGCGGGGCGCCCCGCCGTCCGCAGCCTCCGTCGCAGTGCCATCGCCCTGGCCGTGGCCGCGATCTTCGCTCCGCCCCTGCACGCGCAGCAGGCCGATCCCCCGGCGCAGCCGCAGGGCGAGGCGGCGACCCTCGATACCGTGGTGGTCTCCGGTATCCGCGGCTCGGTCTATCGCGCCCAGGACATCAAGCGCAGCGCCGACACCTTCGTCGACTCGGTGACGGCGCTGGATATCGGCGCGCTGCCCGACCGCAGCGTCACCGAAACCCTTTCGCGCATCCCCGGCGTGACCATCGACCGTTTCCTCTCGGTCGGCGACCCGGAGCACTTCTCCGCCGAGGGCGGCGGCGTGCAGGTGCGCGGCCTGACCCAGGTGCGCTCGGAACTCAACGGCCGCGACAGCTTCTCCGCCTCCGGCGGGCGCGCGCTGAGCTTCCAGGACGTGCCCTCCGAACTGATGGCCGGCGTGGACGTGTACAAGAACCAGACCGCCCGGATGATCGAAGGCGGACTGGGCGGCACGGTGGACCTGCGTACCTTCATGCCGCTGGATTTCGAGGCCAGTCGGCTCGGCGTGTCGTTCAGCGTCAACCGCGGCGACTTCGCCGACCAGGTGAAGCCGTCCGGCTCCGTCCTGTACAGCAACCGCTGGGACACCGACGCGGGCGAGTTCGGCATCCTGGTCGACGTGGCCCATTCGGAACTGGCCACCCGCACCGACGGCATGTTCGTGCGGCCGTTCTTCAGGACCGACACCAGCGACCTGGACGGCGACGGCACGACCGAGGCGTTGTGGCTGCCGCGCGGCGCGGACTGGCGCACGCTCGAGTACGAGCGCGAGCGCCAGGGCGCCTACGTCGCCATGCAGTGGCGGCCGAACGAGAACCTGGAACTGTTCGCCACGGCGTTCCAGAGCAAGTACGACGAGCTGTGGTACGAGGACGCGATCTTCGTCTCCAACGATCCGCTGCAGGTCCGCCTCGACGCGAGCCAGCCCTACCAGCTCGACGGCGACGTGTTCGTGTCCGGGCGGCTGCGCTCCAATGGCGACATCCCGATGGGCACCGACATCCGCGCCTCGCACCGCGAGTCCAAGACCACCGACTATTCGGTCGGCATGAAGTGGGCCTTCAGCGAGCGCACCGAGTTCTCCGCCGACCTGCAGTTCATCAAGGCCGATACGCGCGCACTCGACTCCACGGTCTCGCTGGGCGTCAACGTGCCCTACATCGACGTGGATCTCGGCGCCGGCCGGCCGAGCATCGGCGTGGACGAGCGGTTCACCGCGAACCCGGGCAACTACTACTGGGGCTTCACGATGGACCACCGCGACGACAACGAGGCCGAGGAGGTGGCCTGGCGCGCCGACCTCAAGCACAGTTTCGATGCCGGCTTCGTCGATTCGATCCAGTTCGGCGTGCGCCTGACCGACCGCGATGCCACCAGCATCGACACCGGCTACGACTGGCAGCCCGTGTTCCAGACCTGGATGCAGGGCTGGGCGCTGCCGGACGGTCAGCTGCCCGGGCTCGATCTGGACGGCACCGTCAATTCCAGCCTGGTGAACCTGTCGACCTTCGACAATTTCTATCGTGGCAATGCCAACACCCCGGGTGCGTTCTACGCCCCGGTGCTGGCCACCGCGCTCGGCTTCCCGCAGAGCTATCTCGACATCCATGGCGCGGCCGCGCCCTACTACCTGCCCGGTTCCGGCTACGGCCAGATCACCCCGCGCAGCCTCGACGATCCGCAGTGGCGCAACACCCAGGGCGAGAAGACCACCGCGGCCTACGCGATGCTGAGCTTCGGCAACGACGAGGCGCTGTTCGACGGCAACGTCGGGGTGCGGGTGGTGCGTACCGAGAACGAGGCCGATGGCTACCTGGTCTATCCCGACCTCGCCTTCGCCCCCTACCTGGGCGCTGGCGAGTCGACGCCGATCACGGCCAGCAACTCCTACACCGACGTGCTGCCCAGCCTCAACCTTCGCTGGGAGTTCGCGCCCAACCTCATCGCGCGCTTCGCCGCCTCCAAGGCGATCGCGCGGCCGGCCTTCAGCGACATGCAGGCCTACCAGCAGCTCAGTGCCGCGGTGCGCGACGGCGTGACCCCGGATCCGGGCTCGACCCTGACCCCCGACCAGCTCGACCTGACCGGCAGCTCCACCGACAATCCCTACCTGGAGCCGATGAAGGCCGACCAGTTCGACGTGTCGCTGGAGTGGTACTTCGCCCCGGATCGCGGCGGCATGGCCTGGATCAACTTCTTCTACAAGGACGTCAAGGACTACTTCCGCCAGCAGACCGAGCTGGTGCCGTACCCGGGCGTGGACGGCAACGAGTACGACTATCTGATCTCGCGGCTGGTCAACATCGGCACGGCGAAGATCCAGGGCGCCGAACTGGGCTGGAACCAGTTCTTCGACTTCCTGCCGGCGCCCTTCGACGGCCTGGGCATGTCGGCCAACTACACCTACATCGACAGCTCCACCCGGATTCCATCGGGTTCGAACGCCGTGCCGATCGATACCGACGGCAGCACGTTCGCCAACCTGCCGGCCGACGGCCTGTCGAAGAATTCCTACAACGCGGCCGTGTTCTACGAGAAGGGGCCGTGGCAGGTGCGGCTGGCCTACAACTGGCGCAGCGAATACCTGCTCTCGGTCGGGCCCAACGGCTACAACGGCGGCGACGGCGGCATCGCCTGGAAGCTGCCGGTGTACAGCGACAGTTTCGGCCAGCTGGACGGTTCGATCTTCTACAAGGTGTCCGACCACGTGCAGATCGGGCTGGAGATGAACAACCTCGACAACGCCGAGCAGCGCACGATCATGGACCAGAACGCCGCCGGCAAGCGGATCACCTCCTGGTACGTCAACGACCGTCGTTACGCGGCGACCCTGCGCCTGTCCTTCTGAGGAAGAGGGCGGCCTCCCCTCGCGCGTCGCAGGCGGGGCCTTCCCCGGCCTGCAGTCGCGAGCGCCCTCGTCCTCGTTTTTGCGCGCAAGGATTCTCCGCCGCGGGCTGCCGCCATCGCGGCCATCATCCGCACCGGCCTCTGAGGGGCGTACCCCGCCTCTTCCGGCTCGGCCCGCAACCCGCTTCTCCCCGGCATGAACTGCGACCTTGGTCGCAAGACTGGCACAGACCATCGTGTTAGCGCTATCGTCCGCCTGCCGGCTGGGGGCCGGTGCGTCATCAGAATCCAAATGCCGTCGCCACGGCGACATCCGTTACTGCTGGTCATATGTCCTTGGGAGGGGAACATCATGCCTATGCAATCCAAGCGTCGCGCCGGCCACCGGGCCGGTGCGGCCGGTCCAGCCTTTCGCCGCAGCCTGCTCGCCATGGCCGTCGCCGCCCTGGTCTCGAGTCCCGCCATCGCCCAGCAAGCGCCCGCGGACGACGATGCAGTCAACCTGGACACCGTGGTCGTCAGGGGCGTGCGCGGCAGCGTCATGCGCGCCCAGGAGATCAAGCAGGAGGCGAGCCAGATCGTCGACTCGGTGACCGCCGAGGACATCGGCGCGCTGCCCGACCGCAGCGTCACCGAAACCCTCAAGCGCATCAGCGGCCTGACCGTCACCGGCTTCGCCGCGCGCGACGATACCGACCATTTCTCTGCGGAGGGCAGCGGCGTGATGATCCGCGGCCTGACCTTCGTGCGCGGCGAACTCAACGGCCGTGACGTGTTCACCGCCAACGGCGGCCGCGGCATCAGCTTCGAGGAAGTCTCGGCCGAGCTGATGGCAGGCGTGGACGTGTACAAGAACCCGTCGGCCGAGATCATCGAAGGCGGGCTGGGTGGCACCATCAACCTGCGCACGCGCATGCCGTTCGACGAGCCGGGGCGAAAGATCGCCGGCAGCGTCGACTACAACTACGGCGACAAGGCCAAGGACGCGCGGCCCTCGGCCTCGTTCCTGTTCAGCGACCGCTGGCAAACCGGCGTGGGCGAGATGGGCTTCATGGCCAACGTCTCCTACTCGGAACTGGCCACGCAGTCCGACGGCATCCAGATCCAGCCGTACTCGCGGCGCGGCCGCACGCCGGCCGAGCAGCCAGAAGGCCTGCCAAATGGCGAAGGCTGGGTCTACGACTGGGAGCAGGAGGAGTGGGTGTCGTCCGACAGCCAGCGCGACCTGCTGCTGGAGGGGACCGACCGCGACCACGTGTTCGTGCCTGGCGGCGTGAACTGGCGGCGCACCGACTTCGACCGCAAGCGCCAGGGCGGCGCGTTCGCGTTCCAGTGGCGTCCCAACGACGACACCGAGATCTACACCCAGTTCATCACGTCCAAGTACGACATGACCTGGCGCGAGCATTTCATGGAGTACGCGGGCGCGGGCGAGGCCAACAACACCGACAACTGGACCGGCGACCCGAACTACTACGGCAACGCCTACGACGGCGGCGACGGCCTGGCCGATCGCACCAACCGGCTGATCCCGATGCCGGGCACGCGCTTCGAGTACGACGAGAACGGCCGCTTCCTGCGCGGCAGCATCCGCCTGGGCGGCTGGCGGGGGCAACCGGGCGACGACTCCAACGGCATGTACCAGGGGCCGGGCATCCAGTTCGCCGCCGGCAACCGCTACAACGTGCAGTCCTCCAAGACCACCGACTGGTCGGCCGGATTCCGCCATTTCATCAGTGACAATTTCCTGGTGCGCGGCGACTTCCAGTATGTCAAGGCGACCAGCGACCAGGTCGACTTCTCGGTCCATACCTCGACGCTGCTCGAAGGCATCACCCTCGACCTGACCGGCAAGTACCCGTCGGTGACGCTCGACAATCCGGACCGGGCCCTGCGACAGGACGCGTACTTCTGGCGTTCGGCGATGGACCACCTGGCCGACAACGAGGGCCATGAGCGCGCCGGGCGGCTGGACTTCGAATACAACTTCGATGACCACGCATGGCTGCGCACCGCCCGTTTCGGCGCCCGCGTAGCGGACCGCGAGTACACCAGCTTCTACACCACCTACAACTGGCAGCCGATCAGCGACGACTGGAACAGGATCGACAATCCGGATCTGACCCGACCGCCGGTGGCCTGGCTCGACCAGTACTATCCGGGCGAGTCGGCGCTGTACACGCTGGACAACTTCTTCGGCGGCAGGGCCAACGTTCCGACCCAGTTCTGGGCGGCCAGGGATCCCTTCGTGGACATCGCCCGCGTTCGCGACACCCTTGCCACCATCCCGGGGCGTCCCGAAGACACGCGCGGCGAAGATGATCCCGGTGCTCCTGGCGCCCAGTGGCGACCGATCGAATTCGCCCCCGACGCGATCAACCAGCAGCGTGAACGCACCCAGGCCGCGTACGGCATCGTGTACTTCGGCAACGACGAACTGCGTAACCAGGTCGATGGCAATGTCGGCGTGCGCGTGGTCAAGACCAGCGTCAAAGCGCTGGGCGGGGGCCTGCTCCCGGACATGACAGGCTCATTTGTCGACAGAGTCCATCCGGACGTGAGGGAGGCCTTCCGCGGCCAGGCCTTCACTAGTCAGGTCAACACCTCGTACACCGACGTGTTGCCGAGTCTGAACCTTCGCGTGCGCTTCGATCATGGACTGCAGTGGCGGTTTGCGGCGTCCAAGGCGATCGCGCGCCCTGAGTTCCGCTTGATGCAGAACTGGATCACCCTGGGCGCCAGTGCCGCCGGATGCTCCCAGGCCATCACCGATGGGCTGCGTGACCCGACCGACCTGTGCAACTTCGATGACCTGAGCTACAGCGGCAGCGGCGGCAACCCCGAGCTCAAGCCGATGCGCGCCAACCAGTTCGACACCGCGCTGGAGTGGTACTTCGGTCCTGCCAACAGCGCCTACATCACGCTGTTCACCAAGGACGTCAAGGACTACTTCGCCACGTCGCTGGGTACGGAGATCATCGACGGACGCCCGTACCAGATGAACCGGACCCGCAACCTGGACGAGGGCAAGATCAAGGGCTTCGAACTGGGCTACTCCCAGTTCTTCGACTTCCTGCCGGGCCTGGGCGTGCAGGCGAATTACACCTTCGTCGACAGCTCCGGCGGCACCAACGTCGACATCAGCCCGCCCGAGGGCGCGCCGGTCGCCAGCGAGGTCGCGCTGGAACTTCCGCTGGAAGGCCTGTCGCGGCGCAGCTACAACCTGATCGGCATCTACGAGCATGGACCGGTGTCGTTCCGCCTGGCCTACAACTGGCGCTCGCGCTACCTGCTCACCAGCAGCGACGTGATGCCGGCGATGCGCCAGCCGGTGTGGAACGACGACTACGGCCAGCTCGACGGCTCGTTCTTCTACAACCTCACGCCCAACGTCCAGCTGGGTCTGCAGGTCAACAACATCACCAACAGCACGACCAAGCTGCTGATGGGGCCGCGCGGCTACCGTCGCGATGGCTTCGTGGACGAGACGCTCTACAACCGCGCCTGGTTCGAGAACGACCGCCGCTACTCGGCGGTGCTGCGGGCCAGCTGGTAGCGGACCACGGGCATGGCAGCGCGCGACGGCCGCGCTGCCATGCCGCCTCCCGGGAAGCGCGGGCCACGGGGTCCGCGCCGCGCTCCAACTGCGGCATGCGCTGTGGCAGGACGCGCTAGTGGCGCCGGGTGCGTGGCTGGCGCTGGCGTCACGGCCCGATCGAGCGGCCGTGCGCCACGCCGTCGAAAATGATGGTGCGCGGCCTCCGCCAGGGCAGCAGTGGCGATGGCGGCGCGGCATCCATCCACCCCGTAGCGATTTCGCCCCTTGCCGCCGCCCAGGCACTTCGATCCAGATGCGGATATGCGCCGGCGTGCGTCGCGGGTAGCATGGGCGCGCGAGCGTGCATCGGGCTCCGCTCGCGGCGGCGCCATCCCTCTCCGCGTTCCATCACGCTCGCGATCGGTTGCATCCACGGGAGGCTGCGTGCCCCGGTATCTGGTTCTGTACTTTGGCCTCGTCCTGTCGGCGCTCGCGCTGTCCCCGGCACACGCCGCGTCGTTCGTGCCCTGCGACGACGCCGGCGAGTTCGCTGCGCTGGCGGGGTCGCTTTGCATGCGCGCCGGGGCACCGCTCGACTACGCGGAGCCGGACGGCGAGGCGGTCGAGCTGTTCGTGCGGAAGTTCCCGGTGGCCGAAGGCCGCACGCGTCGCGGCGAGGTCTGGCTGGTCGCGGGCGGGCCGGGCGAGACCGGTGCATCCTTCTACCCCGCGCTGCAGACGCTGCGCAGTGCGTTTCCCGATTTCGAGCTGGTCATGCCGGACCATCGTGGCACCGGCTACTCGAGCAAGCTCTGCCCCGTCGAGGAGGCGCGCGACAGCGCGGCCGGCCTCGATCTGGCCGGCGGGGAATGGGGTTCATGCATCGGAGCCATGTATGCGAACGCGGCCCGTACGCAGGCCTTCACCATCACGCACGCCGCGCGCGATCTCTCCGACCTGATCGACACGCATCGCGGCAAGGACCCGGTGTATCTCTACGGCGTGTCCTACGGCACGCAGCTCGCGCTGCGCATGCTCCAGGTGGCGCCCGTGGAACTGGACGGGCTGATCCTCGACGGGCTGGTACCGCCGGAGGGCGCCGTGCAATGGGAGATCAGCCAGCGCACCCGCATCGCCGACGAGGTCGGGCGCGCCTTCCTCACTCCTGCGCAGACCCGGACCGTCGCGCGCCTCGTCGAGCGTGCGAAGACCGGACCCGCCTGGCTCGAGCAGGTGCCGGGCAAGGACGTCCGCGCCTTCATGGGCCGCCTGCTGAATTTTCCGTCGTTGCGCGCGCGCATCCCGGTGCTGGCAGAAGAGCTGCTGCGCGACGACACCACGCTGCTGGTGCGCACGGTCGCCGATCTTCGCGAACTTGGCCGCTCGCTGGTGCCGTTCCCGCAGTCACCGCCGTCGATGCCGCTGGTGATGCTGATCACCGGCTCCGAGAACAACTCGCGCAGCGATCTCACGAAAGCCGTGGTGGAGAAGGAAGCCGAGGGTGCGCTGTTCACCAGCCCGCTGCCCGGACTCGCCGTGGACCCCCCGTTGCCGCTCTACGGGCGCGATGCGGCCTTCGGTGTTCTGCCCGCGCGCCTGCCGCGCACGCTCGTCGTACAGGGCACGCTCGATCCGGCCACGCCCATCGACGGCGCGCGGGCGCACATCGCGGCGCTGGCCCCCCGTGGCGACGTTCGTCTGGTGACGGTCGTCGGCGCCGCACACGGCCTGGTGCTGACCGCGCCGGCCTGCTTCGCGCAGGCGACGTCCGCGTTCGTGACCGGCCAGGCCGTACCGCAGGCGTGCCGTCTCGAGGTCACCGACGCCGCACTTTGAGCCGTACGCCTCATCCGCCTGCGGCCGACAGGTACGGGCGGGAGCGTGGATACGACGGTGTCAGGCGAGGATCGGCTCCTGACCCAGGCGGAGAGGGGCCCGCGTCCAAGGCGGGGCAGGGGCTACTTCACCGACGCGCGGCTGGTTCCTCTTCATCCTGCGCATCAGCGCGCCGCACCACAGCATTCCGCGCCGATATAGCCGCGGGCGATTTCGTCATTGGTCCGGAATTGTTGCGGCGCCTATCCTGCGGGACGGGAAGCGGCGGGGGTGTCGGGCACGATGGGTTGGCGGGCGGGACGAAGCGGGCTGTGGGGCCTCCGCGTGGCGGTTCCGGTGGTGTTGCTGCTGGCGGCCGTGGCCCATGCCGCGTCGGATGAGGGCGCGCAGGCGTACCGCTGGCGCAATGTCGCCATCGGCGGTGGCGGCTTCGTGACGGGTCTGGTGTTCCATCCGGCCGAGCGCGGGCTGCTGTATGCGCGCACGGATATCGGCGGGGCATACCGGTGGGAGCCCGCGCAGCGCCGGTGGACGCCGCTGCTGGACTGGATGGGCGAGGACGACCGCGGCCGCTTCGGCATCGAGAGCCTGGCGCTGGATCCGTCCGATCCGGACCGGTTGTACCTGGCGGTCGGCACCTATCTGCATGAGCGCGGGGCCAATGGCGCGATCCTGCGTTCGCACGACCGCGGGGCGACATTCACGCGCACACCGCTGCCGTTCAAGCTGGGCGGCAACGAGCAGGGTCGCGGCAACGGCGAGCGGCTGGCGGTGAATCCGCGCGATGGCCGTGAACTGCTGTTCGGCACGCGCGCGCACGGGCTGTGGCGCAGCGTCGATGGTGGCGAGCGCTGGAGCGAGGTGGCGGATTTTCCGGCCGTCGCCAGATCCAGGACGGCCTGGGCACGGGGCTGGCGCGAGGAGGTGCCGATCGGGGTCGCCTTCGTGGTGTTCGACCCCGGCCCCGGCGCCACCGGGCGCGGGCAGGACGTCTATGCGGGCGTGTCCACGACCGGCACCAGCCTCTATCGTTCGCACGACGGCGGGCTGACCTGGCAGGCGCTGCCGGGCCAGCCCACCGGCCTGCGCCCCAGCCACATGGTGCGCGACGGGCGCGGACGCTGGCTGCTGAGCTATGGCGACGAGCCCGGGCCCAACCACATGGCCGACGGCGCGGTGTACCGCTACGACCCGGCAGACGGGAGCTGGATCGACATCACGCCGCTCCCGCGCACGCCCGGCCAGCCCAGCGGCTTCGGCTGGGGCGCGGTGGCGGTGGACGCGCAGGACCCGGACGTGCTCGTGGCCACCACGTTCCGACGCTACCGGCCGCGCGACGAGCTGTTCCGCAGCGTCGACGGCGGCCGCAGCTGGTCGCCCGCGTTCGGGCGCTCCGCGTTCGATCACGCGGGCGCGCCGTGGACGCTCGACGCCACGCCGCACTGGATGGCCGACGTGGAGATCGACCCGCACGATCCCTACCGCATCTGGTTCGTCACCGGCTATGGCATCTGGGCCTCGCGCAACGCGCGCGCGTTCGATGCCGGCGCCACGCTGCACTGGGAGTTCCCGCAGGCCGGTTTCGAGGAAACGGTGCCGTTGGCGCTGCTCAGCCCGCCGCAGGGCGGGCACCTGGTCAGTGGCCTGGGCGATGTCGATGGCTTCGTGCACGACGTGCTCGACACGCCACAGCAGCGCTTTGCCGGCGTGCGCTTCTCCAACACCGAGAGCCTGGCCTTCGCCGCGCACGACCCCCAGCGCATGGTGCGCACCGGCTACTTCCACAACCGGCCCGGCGCCGCGGTGCGCGGTGCCTGGTCGGTCGACGGCGGCCGCAGCTGGACGGCATTCGCGCGCGAACCGGACGATGGCGACGGCGCGGGACGCATTGCGCTGTCGGCCGATGGCCGCCAGGCGATCTGGCATCCGCGCAATGCTGCCGGGCACTGGCTGGGCGATGCGGCCGGCAG
>Ga0233380_1000230_pt1 | contig 31911 bp, 26 predicted proteins | sample ElkDunMinimDraft_9_FD_191541 | JGI IMG/M metagenome (GOLD analysis project Ga0233380, IMG submission 191541) | Fecal eukaryotic communites from dung pellets of Tule Elk in California, USA - Elk Dung F36 | ecosystem: Host-associated > Mammals > Digestive system > Large intestine > Fecal | place... | reverse complement strand
CGGCCTGCCCGGATCGGCTCAAGCCCCTGCTGGCTTTCCGTCACCCAATCGGTGTCGGGCAGCTCTTCAATCGCGAATTTCGGCGCTCCATTGGCGAACAACCCGGCAATCGCGGCCTTATCCGATTTTGTAGGTTTGCGCGGTAGCCATGCTTCAAGTCGCCAGTCGTCGGGTCGGTCCTCTGCAATTTCGCTGCCCGAAAGCACAATATCGGGGTCCCAGTCGAACGCGTCCTCATGTGCGAGAAGCGCCGTTTCGATTGTAGAACGGGGGGCCAGGGCCGTGATTTTCCAGCTTTGCGACATTCAGGCTCCATAGTCATGGCATTCCCAATCGCCAAGTTGAACGCGCGCACCGCTTGCACCACCTGACGATTTGGCTAAGGGGAGCGACAAGGGCAGCAAGTGTAGCTGCCGCGCTCAAAGGGATTCGACCGCATGGCCCAAGCCAGCCCGTCAGCCAGGAACAGACCGCTTTCACCGCACCTCCAGATTTGGCGCTGGGGTCCAGCGATGCTGGTTTCCATCCTGCACCGCGTTTCCGGCAACGGCCTTGCCGTGGCAGGATTGGGCGTGCTGCTATGGTGGCTCGGCGCTCTCGCAGGTGGACCGGCCAGCTATGCGACCTTCGTAGGCCATGCCTCATCGTGGTATGGCATGGTCGTTCTGGTGGGTATTAGCTGGGCCTTCTTCAATCACATGGCTTCGGGCATCCGCCATTTCGTGCTGGATATCGGTGCGGGTTATGAACTGAAGCGTAACAGCTTCTGGTCGATCCTTACGCCGGTGATCGGCATCCTTCTTACCGCCGCCTTCTGGGCGGTGCTGCTGCTGGCTTGAGGAACACGGCCAATGGGTAACGGAACTTCAATCGGCCGCGTGCGCGGCCTCGGCTCTGCTAAGAGCGGGTCGCATCACTGGCTGCTGCAGCGCTTCACCGCCATCGGTAACCTCCTGTTGGTAGGCTGGCTGGTTATCTCGCTGATGCTCATGCCGAATTTCGATTACACTACCGTGCGCGAATGGATTTCGCAGCCATTGCCGGCGACGGCCATGGCTCTGCTGATCATTTCGAGCTTCTGGCACGCTCGCCTGGGCATGCAGGTAATGCTTGAGGACTATGTGCATGAAGATGCCAACAAGTTCGCCTGCATCGTTGCCCTGAACCTTGTCGCTTTCGCCGGGGCCGCCTTTGGCCTTCTGTGCGTAATCCGCCTCGCGCTGGGAGGCGCTTAAGATGGCTACTGCTGCATCTGGCCAGCCCGCCTACAAAATTATCGACCACACCTATGACACTGTCGTCGTGGGCGCCGGCGGCTCTGGCCTGCGCGCGACCATGGGCAGCGCAGAGGCGGGCCTGAAGACGGCCTGCATCACCAAGGTGTTCCCGACGCGCAGCCACACCGTGGCAGCGCAGGGCGGCATCGCTGCGTCGCTGATGAACAATTCGCCGGACCACTGGACCTGGCATATGTTTGACACCGTGAAGGGGTCGGACTGGCTGGGCGACCAGGACGCCATCGAATATATGGTGCGCGAAGCTCCGGCAGCGGTTTACGAACTTGAGCACGCCGGCGTGCCCTTCAGCCGCAATGAAGACGGCACGATCTATCAGCGTCCGTTCGGCGGCCACATGCAGAACATGGGCGAAGGTCCGCCAGTGCAGCGCACCTGCGCAGCTGCCGACCGTACCGGTCACGCCATGCTGCATGCCCTGTATCAGCAGAGCCTGAAGTACGACGCGGACTTCTTCATCGAATATTTCGCCATCGACCTGATCATGAAGGACGGCGCGTGCGTCGGCGTGATTGCGCTGTGCATGGACGACGGCACGATCCACCGCTTCCGTGCAAAGGCCGTGGTGCTGGCGACGGGCGGTTATGGCCGTAGCTACTACACTGCGACGTCGGCCCATACCTGCACCGGCGACGGCGGCGGGATGGTTCTGCGCGCGGGCCTGCCGCTGCAGGACATGGAATTCGTGCAGTTCCACCCGACCGGCATCTACGGCGCGGGCGTTCTCATCACCGAGGGCGCGCGCGGTGAGGGCGGCTATCTGACGAACTCTGAAGGCGAACGCTTCATGGAGCGTTATGCACCTTCCGCCAAGGATCTTGCCAGCCGTGACGTCGTGTCGCGTTCGATGGCCATGGAAATCCGCGAAGGCCGCGGTGTCGGCCCGAACAAGGACCACATCTTCCTGCACCTTGATCACATCGATCCCAAGGTTCTGGCAGAGCGTCTTCCGGGTATCACCGAAAGCGGCAAGATCTTTGCCGGCGTTGACCTGACACGCCAGCCGCTGCCGGTCGTTCCCACCGTTCACTACAACATGGGCGGCATTCCAACGAACTATCATGGCGAAGTCATGACCATCGGTGCCGATGGCGACCCGGAAAAGGTGGTTCCCGGTCTGTTTGCTGTTGGCGAGGCTGCCTGCGTTTCGGTGCACGGTGCCAACCGTCTCGGTTCGAATTCGCTGATCGATCTTGTGGTATTCGGCCGCGCTGCCGGGCATCGCCTGAAGGAACTGATCACGCCGGGTACGGCGCATGACGAACTGCCGAAGGATTCGGCCGAGTTTTCGCTGACGCGCCTCGATCACTTCCGCAATGCCAAGGGCGGTTCGCCCACGGCCGAAGTCCGCACCGACATGCAGCGCACCATGTCCGAACACGCAGCCGTGTTCCGCAACGACGAGTTGATGGCAGAGGGCAAGGTTAAACTGGCCAAGACCTACGAGCGGATGCAGGACATTCACGTGTCTGACCGCGGCCTGATCTGGAACTCTGACCTCGTTGAGACGATGGAACTGGACAACCTGATCTCTCAGGCGGCTGTCACGCTTCACGGCGCGCACGCCCGCAAGGAAAGCCGTGGCGCACACGCGCATGAGGATTTCCCTGAGCGCAACGATGCGGAATGGATGAAGCACACAGCCGCTTGGTTTGAAGGCTGGGGTGGCAAGGGCGGCAATGTCCGTCTCGATAGCCGTCCGGTGCATGAATTTACGCTCACGGATGATATCGATTACATCAAGCCGAAGAAGCGCGTTTACTGATTGATTGGGGCCGAGAACCGGCTCCGCACATCAGATTGTAAAGGGCGGTGCAGGGTTCCCTGCGCCGCCCTTTTGCACATTCAACGGCTGCGTTTTCTAGATGAAACGTATTAGGTGATAATTGCTACTTTAATGCGTTTCGTTTATTCCGGCCTAGTTGCAAAGTCGGCTGAGAACAAAAACGATCCAGCCTTTGGAGAGGTCCGCAGGTGCATCCAAAATATCCCAATATCTTCAGCCCATTACAGCTTGGTCCGGTTGAGGTTCCCACCCGGTTTTTCTTCGCGCCACACGGTAGCGCGCTGTCTGCAGGGACCAAGCCAGCTGACGATCTGGTTGCCTATAGCGCGGAACGGGTGCGGGGCGGAGGTTGCGGCCTGGTCATCGTGGCGCTGGTGCAGCATGACCGCGGGCGCACGCGGCAGCCAAGCCCCTATCCTGCGGCCAACATCGCAGCATTTCGCACCATGGCGGATGCCATTCACGAAGCGGGAGGAAAGATTTTTGGGCAGTGTTTCTATCATTGGATAGGGACAGGGCAGTGGCAGCCGCTTAGCCCGCCGGCACCCGCACTCTCGCCCTCAGTTCGTCAGTTTGGCCTTGGCGACCGGACATCCTCAACCCACGCCATGGGCAAGGACGACATCGGCAACATGATCGCGGCAATGCGGCAGACTTGCAGCCATATGCGCGAGGCGGGCTTTGACGGCATCCTGTTGCACGGATCTCATGCCGGATTGATAGAGCAGTTCCTCTCGCCCTATTTCAACGAACGCGACGACGAGTATGGCGGCAGTCTGGAAAACCGCATGCGCTTCCTGATCGAATCGCTCGAGGCCGCGCGTGAGGGGGGTGGTCCGAACTTCGCAGTCGGTATTCGCCTGAATTGCGACGAGCATGTCGAAGGCGGATATGACACCGACACGTCCCGCGAGGTGGTCCGAATAATCTGCGAACGCGGACTGGTCGATTATGTTGACCTGGATGTCGGGTTAGAGCCGCAGCAGTTTCACCACGGCATGCCAACGTCTTTTTCGGCGCAGCAGTTCTATAGGCCATGGGTGGAAAAGGTGCGTGACGCCGCCGGTTCAGTGCCGGTTCTGTCCGTGCTGGGCCGCATTACCGATATGGCGGATGCCGAGGCCGCAATAGCTTCCGGGGTTATCGACATGGCCGGCGCTGCGCGCCAGCTGATTGCAGAGCCGCAATTCGTGCAGCACGCACGATCCGGAACCGAAGATATGGGCCGCACGTGCATCGCCTGCAACTGGTGCACAGCGGCAGGCGGCGATGGAGCGCAGGGCTGCTCCATCAACCCGGCAAGTTATCGCGAGCGGCTGTGGGGTGCTGCCAGCTTTGCCCCAGCGGCTACCGCTTCGCGCGTGGTTGTGGTTGGTGGCGGTCCGGGAGGGCTGGAGGCTGCACGGGTCGCAGCGCTGAAAGGCCACCGCGTGACCCTGTTTGAAGCGCGCGCGCAGCTGGGCGGGGCACTGGCCCTGTGGGCAAAGCTGCCGGGGCGCGAAGCCGTTGGCACTGCGATTGGCTGGTGGGAGCGGGAACTTGCGCGACTGGGCGTTGATGTTCGGCTGGGTGCCGCAGTGCAGGCAGGCACCGTGCTGGCCGAGGCGCCGGACGCAGTGATTGTCGCGACCGGCGCACGCTATAGCCGCGGCGGGCGGCATATCACCCGCGATGCCGATCTGCCCGGGCATGACCTGCCGCATGTGTACCGGCCAGAGGACATCCTTGTCGGCGGCGCAGCGCCATCCGGGCGGGTGTTTCTGATCAACGGCGAAGGCTTGCATGCATCGGCGGGGCTTGCGGAGCGGCTGGCGGCATCGGGCGCAGAGGTTCATTACGTGTCGGCCGGTTTTTCGCCGGTTTCGCCCCGGCTAGTCGACAGCTTCGAGGCCCGCTTCGTGGTCCAGCGTCTGAAGGCGGCGGGGGTTCAGTTTCATCCCACCAGATGGCCGCGTTCTATCGACAATGGCACGATCATGCTGTTTGATCTCCACACGGATGAGGAGCGCGTGGAGCGTGCCGATGCCGTGGTGCTTGTAACCGGGCGTGAACCGCAGGATGCTCTGGCGCGCGAACTGGAAGGCAGAGTACCGCAGCTTTTCACCATTGGCGATGCGCTGGCTGCGCGGATGCTGGCATCTTCCACCTATGAGGGACAGAAGTTCGCCCGGCTTGTCGGTGAGCGTGATGCGCCGGCAACGGTCACCGAAGCCTACTTCGAGCCTGACGCACCAGAGGTCATGCCCATGCCCGCGGACATCCCCCGCGCAGGATAGGGTTGCACCTGTGCCGGTTCTATGTTTACATCTGTAATCGATTACATATGTAAACTTGGAGCGGTGTCATGGCTGACGAAGGGGAGCGGATCACCGAAGCCGAACTGGCAGTGATGGAAGCACTTTGGGCGGGGGCACCGCTGGGGGCCACCGAAGTTGCAGAGGCTGTTGGTGAGGCGAGGGGTTGGGGTCTTGCCACGGTAAAGACGCTGCTTTCCCGGCTGGTGACCAAGCAGGTCGTTTCGACTGAACCTGATGGAAAACGCTTTCTCTACACGCCCCGCATTGCACGTTCCGACTATCTGGGTACGGAGTCGCGCCGGCTGGTTGACCGTCTGTTTGGCGGCCGCGCCGCGCCGCTGTTTGCACATCTCGCCGAAACAGAAGCCTTGAGCGCCGAAGACATCGCCGATATCAAGGCGCTGCTGAAGGAGTTGAAGCCATGATCCCTTGGCTCTTCGACACGCTTGTCGCCACGGGCGTCCTGATGGCGATTATCCTGTTGCTCCGGCGCCCGGTGGCGCGAGCCTTTGGTCCGGGTGTTGCCTACGCGCTGTGGGCACTGCCGTTGATCCGTCTGATCCTGCCACCGCTCATCCTGCCCGCGCGCTTTGCCCATCAGACGGACCTACCGGATCGTGTTCAGGCGCTGGCCGTTGGCGCGCCTCTCGCTATCGCCGATGCCGCCCCGTCCGCTGCGGCATGGAATCTGGCCTATTGGTCTATCGTGATCTGGTTGTGCGGTGCAGCCGCATTCCTGATCTGGAGAGCGTGGAGCTATGCCGACATGCGCCGCCATTTGCTGAAAGGTGCGCGCCCGATGGGTGAGGCAGAGGGCATACGCATTGTCGAAACCCGTGCTGCAAAGGCGCCAATCGCTTTCGGTGTGCTCGACAAGGTTATCGCCCTGCCGTGGGGTTTTATGGCAAGCCCGGACCGGCAGTCGCGCGATTTTGCCCTTGAGCATGAATTTCAGCATCACGCCGGCCGCGATCTGGCGGCCAATCTTGTGTTCCAGCCGCTGCTGGCACTTCACTGGTTCAACCCGGTTGGCTGGTATGCTTGGCGGGCGATGCGGCGTGATCAGGAAGCGGCCTGCGATGCCCGGGTAATGGCCGGCCGGGAGGGTTCTGCGCGACAGGCGTATGGCCGCCTTATCGCCAGCTATGCCGCCGGTTCCCGGCTCGCGCTTGTCGCGGCGCCGATGGCTTGTCCGGTGCTGGGTGAAAAGTCGATCATCCAGCGGCTGAAGCACCTTGCCCGGCCCGAAGTTTCTGGTCGCCGCCGCGCTGCCGGAGGCGCGTTTCTGGCGGCCTCTGCACTGGCATTGCCGCTGACCGCGACTATTTCCTATGCCGAGGAGGAATTTCACCCACTGGCACCGACTGTTGCTGCGCCAGTCGCAGCAACAGAGGTTGGGATGCATTGGGCAAGCGCTGACGAAGCCAATCGGGCCGGGCCAGCGGCGCAGGCGCAATGGACTGAAGAGCCGAACAGGGTGGATGGCGTGGCAAATCTCTTGCCATCTGCGCAATCGCTAGGGGTGCCGGGGATCAATGCCGAGGATTATCCGACCATTCCAGCCGTGCCAGCGGCCCCGGGCCATGTGCACGGGCAGTCGTGGCCGCCACTTCCTCCGCTTCCGCCACACGCGCCTCTCCCACCGGCTCCGCCTGCACACCTAGGCTTTGCTGGCAACGGCCCGATATTTGGCCACGACCATGTGCATGAAGGCGATGCGGACGATGATTGCGGTGCCGAGGCGGATCGTATGGTCGATCAGTCTATCGCCAGAAAAGATGCGCAGCGCGCCCGCGCCCGTTTTGCCCAGTGCACGCGGCGCGTCGCTAATGCTCATGTGGTTGAAAGCCTCAAGGACGCACGCTTAGAGGTCGAGGGTGACTCATCCTTGCTGGAATCGGTCCGCCGAGATGTGCTGGCAAACTTCGATCGGCAGATCGCCCGCCTTTCCTCCAGCAATTAAGGTGTGGTTCTGGCGGCAGGCATTGGAACTCGTCGCACCGTAAGGACGCGGACTGAAGGCTCCAGCATCTGTCCCTTCATGGCCCCGATGCCTTTCGTCGCTGAAACTGGCGCGCCCCAGATGCGGTGCACCACGTCCATGCCTTCAACAACATGGCCAAAGGCGGCGAAGCCTGCTGCGGTTTCCGGGCTAGCCGATGCCGGATCGGCATCCAGTGACGGGAGGTCCGACAGCATGATGAAGAAATCGCCAGCCGCAGTTCCGGGGGCATAGCGCGCCATGGCGATAGCGCCTGCCGTGTTCTGGATTCCGGTTATGTTCGTCGGTTCATGCGCGATGGCCGGCAGGTTACGCCTTGGATCGCCCTGCGTGCCGGCTTGAATAAGCCCGCTGGGGGGCTGTCCGCTGCCCAGGCGCATCGCCCGGTAAAAGGTTATGCCGTCAAACCGCTTCTGATCGGTGTAGCGCAGGAAATTGTCAGCGGTGACGGGGGCGTTCTTGCGGTCGAGATCCACAACGATGGTCCCTTCCTCCGTCACAAGGGCAACCCGAACGGTATCTGCCGGCGGTAGGGAAGGCTGCGAGGGTGCAGCGGCGGTTAGCGCCAGCACAAGCGGCGCGGCAAACACGGCGAATCGTCTTTCCATGGCGGGACTATGGAGTATTTTCATCGGGGAAGGCAGACGTCACGCTTTTCCGATACCGTGCATCGTTCACCCATCGTAAATCCTGTCTGGCAGACCGTGATTTGTTTATAATTACCAAAGGTTATGGAGGGACTATGGGCGAGGAACAACGGCGCGAGCGATCGCCGGGGATGAAGCTTCTGTTCGCGGCTCTTGTCGGGCTGGCGCTGATGGTCCCGCTGATGATGGTCTATGCTTTGGTTTGGGATCGCGAAAGCCAGTCCCAGACAGCTCAGAACGCAATCAACGCGGGCTGGGGCGGTCCGCAGGTGGTTGCCGGGCCGATTGTGGTCGTGCCATTCCGCACGACGCAGATCCAGAACGAGGAAGTGAATGGCAAGGCCGTGTCGCGCACGATTGAGGTGGAGAAGCTGCTCTATATCTCGCCGGTCAATAACACAGTAACCACGGCCATAAAGCCAGAGGAACGCCGTAAATCGATCTACAGCAGCGTGCTGTATGAGGCTGACGTGAAAGGCACCGCAAATTTCGCCCTGCCAGCAGACCTGCCGCGCTTTGGCGTTACGCGCGAACAGTTGCTGTGGGATCGCGCAGAGCTGCGTATGGGCACATCGGATGCGCGAGGGCTGACCACGGGCGGAACGCTGGTGGCCAATGGGCAGGCGCTGGACGTGCAGCCGGGGAAGGGGCCGGGTGCTACGAATGGGCAGGGCTTCTTCGCTTTTCTGACGTGGAACGGCGAAGGTAACGTGGCCGTGGATTACAGCTTCGGACTGCGCGGAAGCCGTTCGCTTAGCCTTGTGCCGCGTGGTGGGCAGACACTCTGGACGGTATCATCCGCCTGGCCCAGCCCAAGCTTCAGTGGAGCCTTCCTACCTGAGAAGCGCGAGGTTTCCGATGCGGGCTTTAGTGCGGTCTACACAATCGACAAGCTGGCGCTGGGGCAGGCCCCCGTGGCGATGGAGGATACCGGTCCGCCGACGATGGATAGGCCCTTCGTTTCCGCTGACGCTCAGGCGTATTCAACAAACAATTCTACGTCACGTGGGGCGGCGGAAGTGATCGGCGGGCCGGCACATGCCATAACCGTCGGGCTGGTTGAACCGGTGAACCTGTACAGCAAAGTCGATCGAGCGGTAAAATATGGCTTCCTGTTCATCGGCTTCACCTTCCTTGCCTTCCTGCTGTTCGACATCGTCGCCGGGGCGCGGGTGGCTGCTGCGGAATACCTTCTGACAGGTGCGGGACTGGTGCTGTTCTTTGTGCTGTTGCTTGCATTCGCCGAAGTCGTGGGCTTCACTCGTGCCTATCTGATTGCCAGCGCCGCGATCATCGGGTTGCTGACAGCCTATAGCGCCGCCGTTCTGAACAGTTGGAAGCGAGCGCGCTTTATCGGGGCGCTGCTGGTAGGCCTCTATGCCCTGCTGTTCGTGCTGCTGAATCTGGAAGCTTGGTCGCTGATGATCGGCGCGGTTCTGCTCTTCGTGGCACTGGCGGGCGTGATGTACGCTACTCGCAAAGTTGACTGGAGCCAGGTCGGTCGCCGCGAAGCGGAGGCCTGAAGCCGGAGGAAGAAAACGTAATTGAGTGCGGCGGGCAACCCTTCGGGCTTGCCCGCCGCCGTGAATGCACGAGAACGAGGCAGCGTCTAGCGCGTTAGATGGCGCCAGCTGGAATTCCGCAGACAGCGCGCATCGTCCGCACCGCTGCGGTTGAACCTGTAAGGTCGAACGCGAAAACTTCTTCGTTGCGGCTGTTTACCACAGCAAGGGTGCCGCCACGCGAGAAGGAGTTGAGGAATACGGGCGAGAGCGGTTTGGCGATTTTCCAGGACTTGCTGGCGGGTGAATACTGAAGGCGGACAGAATAGAAATCCTGCCATTCGGCACCCCGTACATAGAACGCCACCTGTTCGATCTGCCCGTCGGTACGGAGTTTGCCCCCTTGGTCGTTGGAGAATGCACCAACAAAGCCGGGATCGTTCGATTTGCTGCAACCGCCAACAAACTGTGCCGTTCCCTCTTTTGCCGTGGCGGCGATCTCGACTGCACCACCGGCCTCGTTCGCTGAAACCGTCCAGGCCGGAGGGGCTTCGATTGCCGGCGCTACCTGCGCCGCCGGTGCTGACGGCGTCTGTTGCGCGGCGGCCGAAGGGGCCAACGTAACCACAAGCAGGAGAGCAGCAGCGCGTGTGGACGTGTCAGCACGAGTCATGATTTTCGAATCCCTCATCGCGCAAAATGCTTGCGCCAAACGTCGGCTGCAATCGCATCTCACATGCCCTCGATCAACTGCTGATAGTAGCTGAGCCGATGTTCGGCAGCAGCATGAAGCCTCGGATACCGCTCGGACTAACCTGCTTGACGCAAAAATTGTCAACTAAGTGCCTGCGAGCAGAGAAGAAGTCTGAAAGTCGCCAATCGAGGCTGCAAAAATAGGAACCATACTCGGATCTGCGCTTTCTCGTTCGACGTGATTACGGAGACAGCGCATGTCATCAGTACCGAAGGTATCCAGGCCAGCAGACGCCGGTCCCAATTCATCCCGAACCGACGCCGGTAATGGCGGTGAAACGCATCAGCGCGCTGCAGGAACCGCCGCCGATGCGGAGCTTACGACCAATCAGGGCATTGCCGTCCGCGACAATCAGAACAGCCTGAAGTCGGGCGCGCGGGGGCCGACGCTGCTTGAAGATTTTGTCCTGCGAGAGAAAATTTTCCATTTCGATCATGAACGTATTCCCGAACGCATCGTCCACGCCCGCGGTTCGGGCGCGCATGGCTATTTCCAGGCCACAGCCGACATCTCGCATCTGACCAAGGCGGCCCTGTTCAAAAAAGGGCTGAAAACCGAAGCCTTCGTCCGCTTCTCCACCGTCGCGGGCGGGGCAGGATCGGTTGATACGCCGCGCGATGTCCGTGGTTTCGCGGTTAAATTCTACACCCCCGAGGGTAACTGGGATTTGGTCGGCAACAACATCCCGGTTTTCTTCATCCAGGATGCGATCAAGTTCCCGGACCTTATCCATGCAGTGAAGATGGAGGCTGATCGCGGCTACCCTCAGGCAGGCAGCGCGCACGATACCTTCTGGGACTGGGCCTCGCTGATGCCCGAGACCACTCACATGCTGATGTGGGCGATGTCTGACCGCACGCTACCCCGCTCGCTGAGGACGATGGAGGGGTTTGGCATCCACACCTTCATCCTGGTCAACGAAGCTGGTGAAAAGAGTTTTGTGAAGTTTCACTGGAAGCCGAAGCAGGGGCTGCAATCGACGATCTGGGACGAGGCTGTGAAGCTTCAGGCGGCCGACAACGACTATCATCGCCGCGACCTGTTCGAAGCAATCGACAGCGGCAATTTTCCCGAATGGGAACTGGGCATCCAGGTCTTCGACAAGGCCTTCGCTGACGCGCAGCCCTATGACGTGCTCGATTCGACCAAGCTGATCCCCGAAGATGACGTGCCCGTGCAAATCATTGGCCGTTTGGTGCTTGATCGCAACGTGGACAATTTCTTCGCCGAGACCGAGCAGGTGGCGTTCTGTCCGGCTAACATCGTCCCTGGCATCGATTTCTCGAACGACCCGCTGTTGCAGGGCCGCTTGTTTTCCTACCTCGATACACAAAAGTCTCGGCTGGGCACGGCGAACTTCCACCAGATTCCGGTCAACGCACCGCGATGCCCGTTCCAGAACTTTCAGCGCGACGGCCAGATGCAAATGGCGGTCCCCAAGGGCCGCGCAAATTATGAGCCCAACAGCTTGGCCGCCCACGGCGAGGAGGGTGGTCCGCGCGAGACGTTGGCCAAAGGCTTTGCCACATCAACCGCCGCGACCGGCGACGATGAGGATGGAGATAAACTGCGGATCCGCGCTGAAACCTTTGCCGACCATTATAGCCAAGCCCGGCTGTTCTACCGTTCGCAGACCGAGAGTGAGCAGGCGCACATCGCCTCGTCATTCGTCTTCGAACTATCAAAGGTTGGCCTGCTCGATCAGGTGCCCGCCCGCATGGTCGCGAACCTTCGCAACGTCGATGAAGGCCTGGCAGCACGGGTTGCCGACGGCCTCGGCATTCCGCTTCCCGAAAAGGCGCCGGCTGCCAAGGAGCCGGTCGACATGTCGCCATCCAATGCGCTGTCGATCCACAAGAACATGAAGGCCACATTGGAAGGCCGCGCGGTCGGCATCCTGATTGCGGATGGCACCGATGCGGCCGAACTTGCCGCAGTGGTTGCTGCCGTGAAGAGTGAAAAAGGCAAGGCGGTGATCGTTGCTCCTAAGGTCGGTGGCGCCACGCTTAGCGACGGCACGTTGCTGAAGGCGGACGGCCAACTGGCGGGTACGCCCAGCCAGATTTTCGACGCCGTCGCGATCGCGCTGTCCGAAGCGGGCTGCGCGGCGCTGCTGAATGAGGGATCCGCCGTGCAGTTCGTGATGGACGCCTTCGGACATCTTAAGGCTATCGGCGCGAGCGCCGCCGCACGGCCGTTACTCGACAAGGCCGGGGTTCGACCCGACGAGGGCGTTACGGGCCTCGATGGCCAGTTCGTCAAGGCAGCAGCGCTGCGTTTCTATGCGCGGGAACCTTCGCTGCGGGCGCTAGCATGAGAGGCCTGGATTCAGCTGGATAGGGTGGCGACATCACCGCGCCGCTGGCTCCCGGGCTATGCCGAGGGAGTGATCGCATAGCCCCGCGCCAGCGTGCGTGAATTATCTGAGAGAGATGCGTGCTGCGGCAGATTCTAGCTGGCCGCAGCACGCCCTTTCAGGAGCCTGCCTGCATGTTGCCGCCGTAAACGGGGAATCTGCTGGCCTCGCCATAGTTCTTGATGCGATCCGCGTTTTTCAACGTTTCCATATCTGTATGGGATATTTCAAATTCCACAGCTGCGTTGCTGCGCATGTGTTGGGGGTTAACGGTCTTGGGCAGGGGAAGCATGCCAAGTTGAAGGCAATAGCGGATGCACAGCTGCGCGACCGAAACGCCGTATTTTTCCGCGAGAACGGCAAGGTTGCTGTCATGCAAAATCTCGCCGTGAGCGACGGGAGAATAGGCCTCGACCAGAATGCCTTTGCTCCGCGTGTAGTCGATCAGGTCGAACGGCGTATTGCCAACATGGGCTAGGATCTGGTTTACCTCGGGCTTGATGGTGCCGTTGTCGAGAATGTTGTCGAGGTCCACCTGCTCGAAATTGGAAACGCCGATCGCACGCAGCTTGCCTGCGGTGTAGGCCTCCTCAAGAGCCCGCCACGCCTCTAGATTGCCCTCGAAAAAGCGTTCGCCCATGCCAAATTCCGGCCATGGCTGCGGACTGTGGATAAGCATCAGGTCGATGTAGTCGACGTTGAGAACCGCCAACGAGGTGTCGATACGTTGCTTGGCGTCAGCGTAATTTTTGCAGCTGGCTTCCAGTTTTGTCGTCACGAACAGTTCACTGCGCGAAAGGCCGCAGGCTCGCAGGCCTTTCCCCACGCCGCGCTCGTTCTCATAGGCCTGAGCCGTGTCGATGTGGCGGTATCCGATCGCGACGGCCTCAAGGACGACCTCTTCAGCTTTGCTGTCGTCGATCAACCATGTGCCAAGTCCAAGCTTGGGAATGGCAACGCCGTTGGAGAGGGTGAAGGCTTGCTGCAAGATCATGTTCGCACCTTTCAGTTCTTCTCAAGGATACGAGGTAGTGTTCGTCAGCGGCGTGTTCCATCCCCGTGGGGATTTTTGTCGTTCACGGTCTCGTGGATCGCCGCGCGCGTCATCTGTTCGCGTGGCGTGGATCTGCGCCTGTCTTCTGGCTGCACCAGCACGTCACAAGCGCACGCCTCTCGCCTCGGCGCGCCTTAGAGCGAGGATCAGGTAACGCCCCGATAACGATCCGCGCTCAGCCCAACGGGTTGGCATACCGGGCTATTCGAGCGCCGTATTGAAAAAGAACGATCGTACCGCGCGCCCCTGCGCCGATATAAAAGCGCGCAGGCTTGAGCAGGGATCAATCGATCGCAGGTAGTTTTGTGGCAGTGGGGGTTGGGCCTGAAAATCGGTCCAGAATGTCCTAGCGATATCAGCATTACGCTGAAGGCTAGTGGCTCCCCGAGTAGGATTCGAACCTACGGCCATTCGATTAACAGTCGAATGCTCTACCACTGAGCTATCGGGGAGCAGCCCGCTGGGCAGGGGTGCGCCTATAACAGCGCTTCGGCGTTTGGCAAGCACCAGAACACCATTTTTATAAAGATTATTACACCTGGAACTGTTCGGCGAAGATGCGCTCTTCCAGTGTCTTGCCGGGATCGAACAGAAGCGTCAGTTCCTTGCCGCGTGCAGCGGTAATCCGAACGTCCTTCACGTCGCGGACTTCCTTCTGATCCGCCACGGCGGCGACCGGGCGCTTGGCTGGTTCCCGTACCCGAAATTCCACTTCCGCGCTGTCGGGCAGGATCGCGCCTTTCCAACGGCGCGGACGAAATGGGCTTATCGGCGTAAGCGCAAGAAGATTGCTGCCCAGCGGCAGGATCGGGCCGTTGGCCGAAAGATTGTAGGCCGTCGATCCCGCAGGGGTGGCCAGCAGCACGCCATCACCGGCCAGTTCGGGCATCCGCACCTTGCCGTTGATCTTCACTTCAAGCTTTGCGGACTGGCGCGTTTCGCGCAGCAGCGACACTTCGTTGATTGCGTAATAGCTGAATTCCTGATTGTCCTGCGTGGTGGCGGTCATGTGCAGCGGCGTCACTTCAACATGACGAGCGCGGGCAATTCGTTCGGCGATGCTGCGCTTGCTGCCGATGTTGTTGTTCATCAGGAATCCGACCGTGCCAAGGTTCAGGCCGAACGCGGGGCGTACCCGGTCAAGATCGAGCATGCGGTGCAATACATGAAGCAGGAAACCATCGCCCCCCAGAACCACGAACACGTCGGCATCGGCGGGCTTTACCCAGTCATGCGCAGCGCGCAGCGGTGCCGCGCCCTCCTGCGCCTTCGCAGTATCCGACACTACGAGGGCCAGTTTCAGACTGTCAGACACGCCGATCTCCGCTTATTCATTGGCGTCGCTGATATTGACCGTACAGAGCTTTGGCAACGACGCCGCCGGATTTGAACGCTTTTGGAAAGGCTTTGCGGTAAAAGAGCCGGATGTATCCACCTGCGACAGACGGTGAAGCGCCGCGCGATGTTCTGACCGGGCTGCCCGGCATGGCAGTCGTGCAGCAGCGACTGTCAGTATGGGATGCGCCGCATGCGATCCTGCTGGGCCTGCGGCGGTTCGATTCGGTCAATCTCACCCATGGCACATTGGTTGGCGACGCTGCTCTAGCGGAAGTAGCGGTGCGGATTTTGTACTTCGCATCTAGAGAGTTGGACGGGCCATGTGCAGCGGCGCGGAGCGGCGCGAGTTTCCTGCTGGTTGCGAACGAGGCGTGCAGCCGCGAACGTTGGCAGCTTTTTGCCGAACAACTGGCAGACAGGGTCGCGCGGCCGATTATTCTGCGGGCGTGCACCCTACGCCTGTCGCCGCGACTGGCACTGATTCGCGGCCAGCGGGCAGAAACGATCGATTCGATGCTGGACCGCCTCGGCCAGACACTGGCATTGATAAAGAGCCAGCCGGGCCGACGCATCGCCTGGGCCGATCGCGTCGGGAAGCGGCCAGGTCGCAGAGCGGCGCAACTTGACGCGGATTTTCTGGGTGCCATCGACGGTGATCAGATCGAAGTGCTTTACCAACCGCAGTTTTCGCTGCCAGATGACAGGCTGACGGGGGCTGAGGCACTGGCGCGCTGGGATCACCCTGTGCTGGGCCGCATTGGGGCGGACGCGCTGTTTTCCGTTGCTGCGCGAACCGGACAGGCGAACCGGCTATCGCGCCATATCGCCCGAAAGGCGATGGTCGGCGCGGGGGGCTGGCAAGACGGCTTGCGGCTATCGTTGAATGTTACCCCCGACGATCTGGCTGTTGCGCAATATGGGCAAGGTTTGCTCGGCATTGTCATGGAGACCGGATTTCCGCCTGAGCGGTTGACGCTGGAGGTCACTGAGCAGGCGTTGCTTAGCGATGTCCCTTTGGCGGGGCGGACATTGCGCGAAATAGCGGCGCAGGGAATCCGGGTGGCGCTGGATGATTTCGGTGCGGGATTCTGTAACTTCCGATACCTGAAACTGCTGCCGCTGCACTACCTGAAGTTGGACCGGTCGATGGTGGAGGGCATCACGGATGACCTGCGCGACCTGGCGGTGCTGCGCGCCATTGTGGCCATGGCGCGGGCGCTGGACCTGAAAGTGATCGCGGAAGGGATCGAGAACGAAGCGCAGCGCCTGCTCGCGTCGCAAGAGGGTTGCGCGTTCTACCAAGGGTTTCTGCGTGCCCGCCCGATGACGGCAGCGGATTTTCAGGGCTTGGCCGCCGTCTGAAAATCTTCCGAACACCTTTGGATAGGATTTTAACGCGCCTTCCGGGCAATGGCGCTCAACCCCTTGGTCAGTTGGAACAGCCCGTTTAACCGCGATTTCGGGTCGCCCCATGCGCGCGTCACAGCCAGCTTGCTGTCGGGCCGCAGCTTGATCGTACCCTGAAGCCGTTCCGCATAGGCGATCAGCCCCATGGGATCGGGGAAGTTGTCGTTGTGGAATGACACCAGCGTACCCTTCAGGCCCACGTCGATCCGCGCAATATGCGCATCGATTGCCTGTCGCTTGATCTCGATCAGCTTTATCAGGTTTGTGGTTGCGTCTGGCAGCGGGCCGAAACGGTCTATCATCTCGGCAGAGAGGGAATCGATTTCCTGCTGGTCTTCGGCGTCGTTCAGGCGGCGATACAGCGCCATGCGGACAGCGAGATCGGGAACGTAATCCTCTGGTATCATGATCGGCGCATCAACCGTGATCTGCGGGCTGAGACCGGAACGATCACGTTCAAGGCCGACGTCACCGGCCTTGGCTTCAAGAATCGCGTCCTCCAGCATCGACTGGTATAGCTCAAAGCCTACCTCTCGGATGTGGCCGGACTGTTCGTCGCCCAGCAGATTACCCGCGCCGCGAATGTCGAGATCGTGGCTGGCAAGCTGGAAACCGGCACCCAGGCTATCAAGATCGCCCAGAACCTTCAGCCGCTTTGCCGCGACTTCCGAAAGCTGCGTATCGGCAGGCGTGGTGAGGTAAGCATAGGCGCGCAGCTTTGATCGTCCAACACGGCCGCGCAGCTGGTAAAGCTGTGCCAAGCCGAAACGGTCCGCGCGGTGAATGATGATGGTGTTGGCGCTGGGAATATCCAGGCCGCTTTCAACGATGGTGGTGGAAAGCAGCACATCGTATTTGCGCTCATAGAAGGCGCTCATGTGCTCTTCCACTTCGCTTGGCGACATCTGCCCGTGCGCCGAAACGAACTTTACCTCAGGTACCGTCTTGTGGAGCCATTCTTCCACTTCCGGCATGTCGGCAATACGGGGCACGACGATAAAGCTCTGGCCGCCGCGGTGGTGTTCGCGCAGCAATGCCTCGCGCATCACCATGTCGTCCCATTCCATCACATAGGTGCGCACGGCCAGCCGATCGACCGGGGGCGTCTGGATGGTGGACAGTTCGCGCAGTCCGGACATGGCCATCTGCAGCGTGCGGGGGATCGGCGTGGCGGTCAGGGTAAGCACGTGCACATCAGTGCGCAGTTGTTTCAATCGTTCCTTTTGGTTGACGCCGAACCGCTGCTCTTCATCAACTATAACAAGGGAAAGGCGCTTGAATTTAATAGTCTTTGATAAGATTGCGTGGGTGCCGATGACGATGTCGACAGTGCCGTCCGCCAGGCCAGCGCGGGTCCGGGAAGCTTCTTTTTCTGTCACCAGGCGTGACAGTCGGCCGATCTCCAGGGGGAATCCGGCGAAGCGTTCCTTGAAGCCCGTATAGTGCTGGCGGGCGAGCAATGTGGTTGGCGCGACGACGACGACCTGCTGCCCGGCCATCGCGGCAACGAAGGCGGCGCGCAGGGCGACTTCGGTCTTGCCGAAGCCTACATCGCCGCAGACGAGGCGGTCCATCGGCTTGCCCGCGGCCAGATCCGCCAGCACGTCTTCGATGGCGCGTTCCTGATCTTCGGTTTCGGCCCACGGAAAGCGTTCGGCGAACTGATCATAGGCAGCCTGATCGGGCACCAGGGCGGGAGCCACCCGCAAGGCGCGCTGGGCTGCGGTTTTCAGCAGCTCATGCGCGATTTCGCGGATGCGTTCCTTGAGCCGGCTCTTGCGCTTCTGCCACGCCTCGCCGCCAAGCCGATCCAAGGGCACGAAATCGTTGTCGCTGCCATAGCGTGACAGGACATCGATGTTTTCAACCGGGATGTAGAGCTTGTCGCCCCCGGCATACTCCAGCATCACGCAGTCGTGCGGTGACTTGCCGACGGGGATCGACTGCAGCCCCTCGTATCGGCCGATGCCGTGTTCCATATGGACCACAAGGTCGCCGGGAGTGAGGGCGGAAAGTTCTGCAAGGAAGGCGTCGGCGCTTTTCTTGCGCTTCTTGCGGCGGACAAGCCGGTCGCCGAGAATGTCCTGCTCGGTGATCAGTTCTATGTCGTCGTTGGCAAACCCGGATTCCAGCGGCAGCACCAGCGCGGCGGGTACGCCCTTCGCCGCAAGGCCAAGCGCTTCCTGCCAGCTCTCAGCCAGCACCGGGGCGGGCGCTGCCGGGGCGGCTTCACCAAGGATAGAGGCGATGCGCGCGCGGCTGCCGGTGGAATAGGCCGCGACGATGGCCTTGCGGCCGGATTTTGCTACGGCATGGAGGTGCGCAGCGGCAGCTTCGTACACATTGTCGCCGCGCGCCCGTTCCGGCGAAAAATCGCGGCTGCTGGAAAAGTCGAAGCCGATAACCCTATCGCTTTCCGGCTGCGGGAAAATGTCGGCGCGGTGGACTGGCCAGCCAGCAAGCTGCGCGTCCAGTTCGGCACGCGAAAGATAGAGCGCGCCAGGCTCAAGCGGGCGGTAACTGCCTGGGGCTTTGCCCGATGTGTCTTTGCGGGCGACGTAGTAGTCGGCAATATCGGTCAGGCGTTCGTCCGCAGCGCCCAGCGCGGCGTTGTCTATCACGATCAGGTCGTCGCTGCCGAGATGATCGAACACTGTCGTCATCCGGTCTTCCAGCAGGGGCAACCAATGCTCCATGCCGGCAAGGCGGCGTCCGTCGCTGACCGCCTGATACAGCGGGTCTGACGTGGCATTGGCGCCGAACAATTCGCGATAGCGACTGCGGAAACGCTTTACCGTATCGTCGTCGAGCAGTGCTTCACTGGCGGGTAGCAGCAAGTGGGAATCGAGAGTGCCGGTTGACCGCTGGCTGTTGGGATCGAACAGGCGCAGCGTTTCCAGCTCGTCGCCAAAGAAATCGAGGCGCAGGCCTGATTCCAGACCTGATGGGAAGATATCGAAGACAGACCCGCGAACGGCATATTCGCCGGCATCGGCCACGGTGTCCGTTCGGGCATAGCCTTGCCGCTGCAGGAGGGCGATCAGGCTTTCGCGGCCGATTTCCATGCCCGGCTTAAGCAGACGTACAGACTCGCGGATACGAAAAGGGGTCTGCACGCGCTGGAGCACGGCGTTGATCGTAGTGATGAACAGTTGCGGGCCTGAAGGCGCTGCCTGCAGCCGGTGGAGCGCAGCAAGACGCCGCGCACTGACCGATAGCGCCGGGCTGGACCGGTCATAGGGAAGGCAGTCCCACGCCGGGAACTCGACCAGTTGCAGTTCTGGCGCAAAGAAGGCGGCCGCATCGGCCATGGCGCGCATGGCCGCTTCGTCGGGGGCGACGAACACCGCCCGGCCTTTCGCAGCGCGGGCAAGGTCTGCCATCACGAGAGGCTGTGCCCCGCGCGCTATGCTGGCGAGGGTGAGGGGAGCTTTCGCGGAGAGGATGCGGGTGATGTCAGCCATGGGAGGGATGTGCCCTAGCGGGGGATGGTGAACGGGCCAACCCTCTCTCCCTTAGCAGGGGCCAGCCAAGGCCCGATCAACGCGGAATTTCAACGTAATCGAGCTTTTTTAGGGCATCCATCAAGGGACCGGTGAAGTTTTCAGGCACGGCCTGCGTTCCCAGCGCCCATGCCAGGATATCGACATCCTGTTCTTCAATCAGTTCCTCGAACCAGACCAGTTCATCCTCGCCCCAGTTGGCGCCATAGCGATCGAAGAAGCAGCCGATCATATAATCGGCCTCCCGCGTGCCGCGGTGCCATGCGCGGAAGCGGATTCGTTTAAGGCGGGCATCGTTCATGGGCGGGCGTTAGGAAACCGGCGCGTTCATGGCAAGGCGGGCTTATGGCATCTCTCGCAAGGCAGCGAGAATCGCGTCGGCTGGGCGGCCCACCAGATCCTTGTCGATTTCGGCCGCCAGTACCGCCTTTAACGCGACGTGATAATGGCGCCGTAGCTCTCCCAGCGTGCGCGGCGTGGCAGCGATCACCAGCCGTTCAATGCCATGTTCCAGCGCAGTTTTGTTAAGCCAATCGGCAACTGCAGCTGCATGCGCGTCTTCGTCCAGAAGGTTGCCCGATGGATTTGCTGAACTTACCTGATGGCGTGCGCCGGAACCCCTGTTGTGGGCATCAAGATCAGGCGTGGGAAGCAGCTCCAGCTTTGGCTCGATTGCACTTCCGGTGTTTCGGTACAGTTCGAACCGTTCGCCATCGACCAGCGCGACCATGATTCCGTGGGGTATCAGCATCGTTTCTCTCCATACCGGCGCGCCGCTGCGCTTTCTTGAAGGAACAACCCACAGATTTGCTTTGGTTCCCAAGGCGCGAGTGAATTTCACCATTGAAACGCTTGCATTGTTGCGACGTCCTGCGGCTATGAGGTTTGGATGCGTCCCGATCGGCTAAATTCCCTGTTTGCAGAGGCCAGCACCCTCAAGGGTGTAGGGCCGCAGTTGGCGCGCCCGATGGAGAAGCTTGGCCTGACCAAGGTGAAGGATATCGCCTATCACCTGCCGGACCGCTTTGTGACGCGGCGCGTTGTGGCGGATCTTGATGAAGCGGGCGTCGGAGAAAACATCATCATCGCGGTTACGCCGCAGGATTATCGCGCGTCGCCGGGCCGTGGTCCGTTTCGTGTACTGGCGGCCGATTCGGCGGGCAATGTCTGCGCCATCACCTATTTCGGGCGGAACACGGGCTGGGCTCGCAAACAGCTTCCATTGGGGGAGACGCGCTGGCTGGCGGGGCGGCTGGATCGCTATGGCCAGATGTTGCAGATGGTCCATCCAGATCACGTCAGCGAAGATGGGGCGGCGCTGCATGCCCAGTTGAACGAGCCGGTCTATCCGCTGTCCGACGGTCTGACGCAGGGGCGCATCGCGCCGCTCGTGCAGCAGGCGATGGCAGGACTGCCCGAACTGCCCGAATGGATCGAGCCGGGGCTGCTTGACCGCAGGCACTGGCCGCAATGGCGCGATGCGCTGACCCTTGCACACAAGGGCGAACATGCAGAGGCGCGCGATCGACTGGCCTATGACGAACTGCTGGCGAATAGCCTGGCGCTGATGCTTGTGAAAAACGCCAACCGGGCAAAATCAGGAACACCGTTGCGCGGCGACGGCAGCATACGGGACAAGCTTCACCTGCCGTTCCCGCTGACCGGCGCGCAAAAGCGCTCCATTGCCGAAATTGAAGGCGATCTGGTGCAGGCGGCGCCAATGCTGCGGCTGCTGCAGGGCGATGTCGGTTCGGGCAAGACCGTGGTCGCGCTTGAAAGCATGCTGATCGCGGTAGAAGCCGGCGCACAGGCAGCGCTGCTTGCGCCGACGGAAATTCTTGCCCGCCAGCACCATTCAACGCTGACGCGGATGGCTGCGGGTACCGGCGTTACCATCGCGCTGCTGACTGGGCGGGACAAGGGAAGGGCGCGGGAATCGATCCTGATGGGACTGCTGGACGGTTCTATTGATATTGTCGTTGGCACGCATGCGATCTTTCAGGATGCCGTGAGCTACAAGAATCTGGCGTTGGTGGTAATTGACGAGCAGCACCGCTTCGGCGTGGGGCAGCGGTTGATGCTGACGCAGAAAGGCAAGCGCACGCCGCATTGCCTGGCGATGACCGCCACACCAATCCCGCGCACGCTGACCTTGGCGCAATATGGTGAGATGGACGTGTCGCGGCTGGACGAGATGCCGCCCGGAAGACAGGCAATCGACACGCGGGTTGTTGCCGTCGAGCGCATGGGCGACGTCGTGGGAGCCATGGCACGGCATCTGGATGGTGGCGGGCAAGCCTATTGGGTCTGCCCCATGGTGCGCGAGAGCGAGACTGACGATATCGCCGCAGCAGAGGCGCGCCATGCAGAGCTGAAGGAACGGTTTGGCGATACGGTTGTGTTGGTGCACGGCCAGCTGAAGCCTGATGCGAAAGATGCTGCGATGGAGCGTTTTGCGTCTGGCGAGGCAAAGCTTCTGGTGGCGACGACGGTGATCGAAGTCGGCGTTGATGTGCCCAACGCAACGCTGATGGTCATCGAGCAGGCGGAGCGGTTCGGGCTCGCCCAGTTGCACCAGCTTCGTGGACGGGTGGGGCGTGGATCGGAAAAGTCGGTGTGCCTGCTGCTGCGCGGGGAAACGCTATCTGAAACCGCGCGCGAACGGCTGGCCCTGATGCGTGAAACGCAGGATGGCTTTCGTCTTGCCGAGGAAGATTTGCGACTGCGCGGCGGCGGCGAATTGCTTGGCACGCGGCAGTCCGGTGACACGCCGTTCCGTATTGCCAGCCTTGAACAAATTCAGAGCCTGCTGCCGCTTGCGCATGATGACGCGCGGTTGCTTATGGAGCGGGACGGCGGCCTTACCGGTGAACGGGGAGAGGCGGCGCGGCTGCTGCTGTATCTATTCGAACGCGATTGGGGTGTGCAACTGCTGCGCGGGGGCTAGCGCTTCGTCCATGCTTCAGGCCCAGCCCGGTGCCAGCGGCGGAAGTCATGGAGGCCGTAGAACTCCTGATCCTCGCCCACGGCGCCGGTGAAGCCATCATAGTCCCAGGCATATTGCGTCCACCACTGGGCCCGATCAGGGAACAGCTGGAATTCGGCGGGAACGGCTTCTTGTCCAAAGGCGCGGAGCGGTCTGCCCAGATCGTCCTCGGCAAGGATTTCGATTTTTACGGGGCGAGGGCCGTCCCGCTCCAGAACGCGGCGAATACCCTTGCGGACCGAGGCCATCAGCCCATCCCGATAAAGGTAGCCGCCCATGATCATGGTGTCGTGGCAGTTGTTTTCGTCCAGTGCCAGCACATGCCAGCCGTTGTTTTCATCGGCGGTGGACCATGTGTAACCTCCCGGTGTCACTTTCTCGAGAAAGCGGCGCCCGTGCGAGCCGTCGCGGATTGAAAAACAATCGACATCGAACCGTTGGCCATCAAGTTCGACCGTGCCGGTGATTCTCCCCGGCTGTTCAAAATGCAGCTTATAGGCGCCCTCAAAACCGTGGTCGGTTCGAGCGTCGATGCTGTGCGGATCGCAGCTGCCGACGAATTCGAGGTCCAGCTTGAACCCTTCACGATCATAGCCCAGCCGATAGCGTTTGAGCGGCTCCACCATCCGGATCGAGAAGGAATACGGTGTGGTGAAATCATACTTGTCGTAATCGATGCCGAACCGCCCTTCGGGAAGCTGGCGCATTGGCTGCCAATCGAAAAAGCGGAACTTCCAAGTGTGCATTCCGCTTCGGTCCCACATTGCCGGGCCGCAAAGCATGCAGTTCATATTTGGGCGGAAGTGGTTGTAGAAAAATCCGTTTATCCCGCGTTCCGGGATTGCCCATGAGAACCAGGAACTTTCGCTCCAGTACGGATCGTCATTGAAGTCTATGTTGAAGTGGTCAGCCACTTCGGTGGTCAACGCCATCTCTCACTCCCCGCTGTGCTTACACCGCCCGTGTCCGATGGTGGCATGGCGGGCGCTGAACGCGCAACCTGTGGGAAGGGGGCAACTTAACCGATTGTATCAGACGATTTGCCTGGGAGGGGGTAGGCGGCCCTCTTTGGAGAGGACCGCCTACAAAGCCGCGATTACTGCTGTGCGGGAACTGCGGCCTCCGCTGACGTTTCCGCCGGTGCAGCACTCTGCGACTTGACGATGGCTTCGTCGAGCTGCGCCTTGGTCACGCCGATGACGAGGCCCTTGGGGCCGGTCGCCAGCGTTGTCAGCGCAAGGGTGGCGCGGTTCGTGCCGGTTGAGATTACAAAGTTCGCACCTTCGACCTTTTCAACGGTGCCAACGACGTCACCGGCCTGATCGTAAACGGTGTCACCAGCCTTGGCTGTGGCGGACTGTGCTGCAGCGGCAGTATCGGCGCCAGCTGCGGCCGGTGCGGAAGTTTCCTGCGCAAGTACAGGAGCAGCCATGCCAAGAGCGGCAATGGCGAGGGTTGTGGTAAGAAGTTGCTTCACGAATTTACTCTCCAACTTTCCAAATCTGGACGCCCGCACACAGAATGGAAGAGGAGGGCAGGTTACGGAACGAAATTGCGACGGATGCGATGCGACATGCGTTGGATGGACGCTAAAATCACAAATGTGCCGCCAAATTCAGGCATTTGAGCAGGTTTTTAAGATTCGTGGCGTAAAATTTCATAAACTTCTGAAAAGTAAGGCGATCATTTGAATCTGTCCGGCTATTTTGAGTGGTTACACAATAAATTACACCGCCGCTGCTAGACCGTATGGATTTTTGTTAACCCATGAGGAGGCATCTATCGAATTATAAACTTTGTATAATCTTATTGTGCCGATTAGTTAAATGCGACAGTCTTTATTTATGGGTAATTTGTTGTGGCCCATCACAAGGGGTGCCCCCAATGGTCTGGATTGGCAATCCGCGTATTGTTTACGCCCTCCGCGGCCTCAAAGGCCTCGGAAAGGCGTCTTTGGCGTCGCTTGGCGCCATCGCCGTGTTTGGCATGGCTTGCCCGCAGCCCGGATCGGCCCAGGACGCTGCATCGCCGCAGCAGGTGGCGCCGCTGGAGGCCGACGCCACGCTTTTCCAGAATGTGCGCATTTTTAACGGAAAAAGCGCGAACCTCTCCCCGCCATCGAACGTGCTTGTTCGGGGGAATGTGATTGAGCGTATATCGCCGGGTGTGATTTCCGCCGATGCCGGAACGCGCGTGGTAGATGGCGGTGGCCGGGTGTTGATGCCGGGCCTGATCGACAATCATTGGCATACCATATTCGTGCGGCCCACACCTCAGCAGCTTCTAACGCGCGATCCCAGCTATTCCAATCTCCTTGCCGGGGCTGAGGCTACGGCGACGCTGATGCGGGGCTTCACTACCGTGCGGGATCTTGGCGGCCCGGCCTTCTCGCTGAAGCAGGCGATCGACGAAGGGCTGGTGCCCGGTCCCCGCATCTACCCGTCGGGTACAATGATCACGGTCACCAGCGGGCATGGGGATTTTCGTGACAAGGGCGATCTGCCGAGAGTTCCGGGAACTCTCACCCGAGGCGAGAAACTTGGCGGCATGTCTATCGCCGACAGCCCCGATGAAGTGCGGCTGCGGACACGTGAGCAGCTTATGCAGGGCGCGAGCCAGATCAAGCTTACTGCAGGTGGGGGCGTCGCCTCGCCGCACAGCCCGCTCGACGTTTCGACGTTCACCGCAGAGGAAATTCGCGCTGCGGTTGAAGCGGCGGAAAACTGGGGCACCTATGTCTGCGTCCATGCCTACACATCGGCCGCCATCCAGCGGGCGATCACAGCCGGGGTAAAATGCATAGAGCATGGGCACCTGATGGACGACGCCACCGCAAAGATGATTGCCGACAAGGGCGTATGGCTCAGCACTCAGCCCTTTGTCGATCTCAGTCCAGCAGCCGGGCTTGGACCGGCCGAACAGGCCCAGCTGGCGCAGGTCGTTCAAGGTACGGACAACCTCTATAAGATGGTGAAAAAATACAGGATCAAGACGGCGTTCGGCACCGACATCCTGTTCTCTCCGTTACTTGCAACGCGGCAAGGTAATTTCCTGATCGATATGGGCCGATGGTTCACGCCTGCGGAAACGCTGATCATGGCCACATCGACCAATGCTGAATTGTTGCGCATGTCTGGCAAACGCAATCCCTACCCGGCTGCGCTGGGGGTCGTTGAACCCGGCGCTTATGCCGATCTTCTTCTGGTTGAAGGTAATCCGCTGGAAAACATCCGCCTTGTGGCTGAGCCAGAGAAGAATTTCCTGATCATAATGAAGGACGGAAAGATCTATAAAAATGCCTTGGCGCGCTGAAGGATAGTGCGTCGGCGCTCGGATCGCGCGCGAGGAGGGGGGATGCAGCCAGGAAAGCTTGCTCTTGCGGCACTGCTGCTTGTGGTAACGCCGGTACCAACAAGTGCCCAGCCGTCCGATGCCCTTGAAACGTCGCCAGCCGACGCGGATCTGGATGTCGTCGATCAGTTGCACCTTCCCGGTTATGGCGGCAGGGCGTCGGGATTCGGAATTGAGTTCGAGATCGCGCCAGAGATCGCTTCGCATAATGCTCTGGGGTCGGAATCGCGAACCACCTCGGCGACCGATGTATCGCTTGCCTTCATTGCAACGCACCAACTGTCGGACCGGTTCGAGATTGAGTTCGACGCCGGTCCATCCTTTACCTTCGACAGCGGAGACGTTTCCGGGTCGTCCCTCGGTGCCGCGCTGGAGCTTCGCACGCGGCAGAATGACTCAGGCTTCGCAGCTTTCGCCCGATATGGCCTGGCGCGGGATTTTGATGAATTCTTTGAGGACGGACTTGATACCATCCAGACGTTTTCGGGCGGCGTCCGCTATGGCACCAGCGTTGGGCCAGCGGCGATCGGGGTCGAAATCGGCCCCCGCTGGGTCAATTCATCGCACGACCTGGATGATTACCTTGCCGGCGAACTGTTCGTTGATGCGGTACTACCGCTGATGGAAAGCGGCGTGATCCTCATCGCCGAGATGGCGGTGGACCGCCGATGGTACCAGAACGCAGCGCCCATTCTTCCCGCAAAGCGGCGGGACTGGCGCTTCGAAGTGTTCGCTGGCTTGGACTTAGCCGATGCGATTTCCCTCGCGCCGGGCAGGGCCAATCCCATCCGGTCACTGGGCGTTGGCGTTCTGTGGCTTGAGGTCAATTCAAACGTGGACAGTGCCGACCGGTCAACCTTCAAACTGTTACCGGCGGTCACGGCAGGAGTGTCATTTTGACCGATGAAGCCCACCAAAGGTCAGATGGGGCTGACCGTGCGTTAACCGTGCCCCTGTGCATGATCGCAGCGATCATGGCGGCCGTCGCAGCCTATTATGCCAGCAGCGTATTTGCGCCGCTGGCCGTGGCGCTGTTTATCATGGCGCTGGTGTGGCCGTTGCAGCGGCTTTTGCAATCGCACATGCCGCATCTTCTGGCCCTGCTGCTGACCATGATCGCGACGATCGCAATCGGCATGGGTTTCGCGTCGGTCGTGGTCTGGGCCGTGAGCCGGGTTGGGCGATCGGTGATGATGGATTTCTCCCGGTACGAGCTGTTTTACCTCAGTTTTGCGGATTGGCTTGAGCTGAGGGGAGTTTCGATTGCGGGCATTTGGGCTGACCATTTCGATGGGGTCTGGATGATGAGCATGGCGCGCTATTTCGGCAGCCGTGTGCAGACAACGCTGGTCTTCTGGATCATCGCGTTCACCTACCTTCTGCTTGGCTTGCTGGAAGTGGGGGACATACGCAGGAAGATCATGGCGATGAAGAATCCCGAGGCTGGGCGCATCCTGATGGACGGGACGCGAATCATCGCTGCCCAATATCGCCGCTATCTGATGGTGCGCACCATGATGAGCGCGCTGACCGGCGCCTTGGTATGGATATTCGCAAAAGTGGTGGGGCTGCCATTTGCCGAGGAGTGGGGCGTGATTGCCTTTGCCCTTAACTACATCCCCTTCATCGGGCCGTTTCTGGCAACCCTGCTGCCGACGTTGTTGGCGATCACTACGTTCGAAACATGGCAGGCGGTCATCCTGGTGTTTCTGTGTCTCAACGTCATTCAGTTCATCGTCGGCAGTTATATCGAACCACGGGTAGCAGGTAATGTGCTGTCGGTTTCGCCCACGCTGGTGTTGTTCGTGATCTTCTTCTGGACGTTCCTGTGGGGGCTGCTCGGCACGCTGCTGGCCATGCCGATCACCATCGCGATCCTGACGTTTTGCAGCCTGCATCCGCGTAGTCGCTGGCTGGCTGATTTGCTGGGCAGCCCTCCGAAAGAGGTGCCGTCCTCTGGCTGAAATATTCTCCGCTGGCTAAGGCTTTACTCTGCGTTACGGGTGGCGACGGGCATCACATAGACATCAAGGTGCCGCAACTTTCCGGCCTCGTTGAATTCGTAGATTGTCACGGTGTTCGACACGTCCGTTACGCCCCCGCGCGTGTTACGTTCCTCCAGTTCCAGAATGACCCGCCCGGGCTGCTCTGTAATATGGCGCAGAGTGCCTTCCCACGATGTGCCGCCAGCATATTGCGAGATATAGGACTTGTACGTGTTCCAGTCGATTACCTCGGCGGGCGGGGAGAGGAACACACCGACGCGTTCGAACGCATCCACATCCACAAGTTGTTCGATCTGTGCCCAGTCCGCATCTGAAAGTGAACCTGCCTTCGCCTTGTCAACAATCCGGGTAAAAGCTTCGCTGTATTGGATCACTGCGCGCGAGAGACCGGCAAATTCATCCGACTTTGGCATTTCATTCGCCATGGCTATTTTCCTCGCCCTGAGCCTGTGACTTCGTGTCCTTGCCTGAGACTTGCCCATCGCCAAGTAAAGCGCAAGGTAGAGCGGTTCGGGTTCATTTCCCGCACGGTACATGCCGTGAAGGTGTATCCTGCGGCATCGCAGGCAGGATAGTGCGGCGCTATGTCGTCAATGGCAGGTCAACGTGAAATGTGGCGCCTTTTTCCACCTTTTCATCAAGCCAGATCGTCCCGCCGTGCTGCTCCACGATGCTCTTGCAGATTGCGAGCCCAAGGCCCGTTCCCTGTTGAACCCGGCTTGACGACGCATCGTATTGGGTGAAGCGCTGGAAGAGTCTGCTGCGAAAATCGGCAGAAATTCCGATGCCATTGTCGATCACGCTAATGTGGGCCGTGTTGTCCGCCACGCGCAGTTGGACCACCACTTCGCCGCCGGATGGTGAGAATTTTACGGCGTTGGATATCAGGTTGGTCAAAACCTGAAGGATGCGGTTGCGGTCGACGGTTACGGGCACGGGTTCCGCGGGAACGTCGGCGCAAAGCTGTACCCCGCCATGTTCCGCGTACGGCAGGTTTTGCTCGATTCCGATTGTCACTAGCTCGGCAAGATTTTCGCGATCAAACTGGAAGTCGCTTTTGCCGGATTGCATCTTGTCGATATCCAGCAGGTCGTTGACCAGAGTGACAAGGCGTTCGCTGTTCCGCTGCGCGATTTTGACCAGCCGATCCGCCTTGTCCGTAAGCTCTCCGGCAGCGCCAGCGCTGACGATGCCAAGCGCGCCCGAGATAGCCGTAAGAGGCGTTCGCAATTCATGGCTAACGGTAGAGACAAGCTCGTCCTTCAGGCGCGAGGCTGTTCGTTCTTCGGTAATGTCGCGTGAAATCAGTAGGTAGCGCCCGCCACTTAATGTGCGGCGCAGCAGGCTCAGGACGTGGCCGTTGGCGCGCTGGATCTCAAGCGCTGCACTTTCCGTGGTGAGGATGGAGTGGACGAGTGCGCCGACTATCGCCTCGGGGTCGCCAGATCCCAAGTCGCCCCGCCGAGCCGTCTGGAGCATAAGGTCGATCGCGCTTACGCCGCTTGCCACCTGATCTTCGCCATAGCCGAAATGAATACGAAACGGTTCATTCCAGAGGATCAGGGCAAGGTCGCTGTCGACCAGCGCAATCCCTTCCGTCACGTTCTCAACCGCCAGAGCCAGCGCTTCCCTGCTCTCGCTTATCTGCTCGGCGGCGATACGACGGGCGGTGACATCGTTGCAAACGCAAAAGGCGCCAACAATCTTTTCTGTCGCTTGTTCGTAGTCATAGACTGGTGTGTAGCTGTGATCGAAGTAGCGGCGGGATTGGCCCGGCACGTCAAAACAGATGTCGGTTAGAGCAAAAGCTTCGCCTTGAAAAACCTTTTGGATCATCGGTGCGAGAGACTTCCAGTTCTCGCTCGCTATTTCGGCGATCGGGCGGCCAAGTGCCGCCCGCTGGTCGATGCCCCAGATGTCCTGATAGGCGGTGTTGAACAGAAAAACATATTGCGGCCCCCAGAACATGAACATCGGCTGCTTCGAACACAGCAGGAAGTCGCACATGGATCGCAATTGCCGGGACCATCCATCCAACGGCCCAAGCGGAGTTGTGGCCCAATCAAAGCGGGCGTAATTTTCGTGCCGCGACATAGGCATAGTATGGCCCATCAAGATGTCTCTCATGCTGTAACGTACGTGGCAGTGGATCGTGCCCGCTTTGGCGGCAATGTCCTAGCCGCGCTTCAACTGCCTGCGCGGACTGGAATTTCTGACATCACGGCGTCAAGCTTCATGCGAAGCTGCTCCTCCGGGGCGGGTTTTTCCAACGCTTCTTCAAGTTCCCGCGCAGTTGCGCTCAATTCTGGAAAGCCGAACATGCCGGCGTTTCCGGCGAGGCTGTGGGATATCCGCCTGATGGCTTCAGCGTCCCGCGCAGTCCAGGCATCCGCCAGCGCACCACGGTCCGCTGCGGCACGTTCTATGAAGCGTGCCTTCAGGGTCGCCATTCGCTGTTCGAAATCGTTCAACTACTCTGCACCTCCGGGCTGCCCCCACGGACATGTTGTTCTATAGGAGGGCGCGGTGTTGAATTGGAAGGAGATTCAGGTGGAGCGGAAATGACACGAGTTTTGGTTGCAGATGACGATCCCCTTACCGCTGCGGGGATCGAAGTGCTCCTTGCCAGCTCCAATTTTCAGATAGTCGGTATAGCACGATCGGGAACCGAGGTGCTTGATACACTTGCTGGCGTGCGTCCCGAAATTCTGGTGCTCGACATTCGTATGCCCGAACGCAGCGGGCTGGAAGTTTTGCGGACGCTGCGGGCGCGCGGTGACGCACGGCCTGTCATCCTGTTGACCGGCAGCATCAACGATCAGGACGCACGCGAGGCGATGGAGCTGGGCGTCAACGGCTTGGTGATAAAGGCGACTGCGCCCCGCGATTTGCTGATCTGCCTGGATGCCGTCTCCAGAGGGCGCCGATGGTTCGATCAGGAAGTCATGCAGCGGGCAATGGACCTGACCCAGTCGCCTGGGCGCGAGCGTGATCCGTTGGAGCAACTTTCCCCCCGTGAACGCGGGATTGTGGCGCTGGTCCTTCGGGGGCTGCGCAACAAGGAAATTGCCGAAGAACTCAGGCTGACCGAAGGCACGGTAAAGGTGCACCTTCACAAGATTTTCGAAAAGGCCGGAGTGCGCAGCCGGACCGAGTTGATCCTGCTGGCGTCCAAGAAGGACGAATGAGTCTATACCCAACGATATAGTCGCACTGGCCGTCAGTTATTGCCCTTCTGGCCTGAGGGTGAATGCCGCCGCACGTCGCGAGTGGGTACTTCCAAACCTGTAACGGCGGGCAGGTGCCCGCTTCAGGCAGCGGAAACCGATGGCTCCGATCAAGGCATTCATTATGGCAATGGCCACTCTCGTCGGCGCGGCTGCGATGCCCGCCTATGGGCAGGTCACGGCCTATGCTGCGGGGCAGGGACCGGTGAATCGGATTGAGGTGGGGATCGACGTGCGCGCCTCAGTCCGCGATCGCTGCGGGTTTGCGGCCGAAGGTGTTCCATCGGGTGCCGTCAATCAGGCGGATTTCGATCGCACGGGCATTAACAAGGAGTTTGCCATTCGCCTGAATTGCACGGGTGCGTCGCGGATTGCCATTGCATCGGTCAACGGTGGAATG
>Ga0233380_1000229_pt1 | contig 31915 bp, 33 predicted proteins | sample ElkDunMinimDraft_9_FD_191541 | JGI IMG/M metagenome (GOLD analysis project Ga0233380, IMG submission 191541) | Fecal eukaryotic communites from dung pellets of Tule Elk in California, USA - Elk Dung F36 | ecosystem: Host-associated > Mammals > Digestive system > Large intestine > Fecal | place... | reverse complement strand
CGGACGCTATGTCGACAGCTTCGAAAAACGCAGCGACGAATGGCGGATCAAGAAACGCATGGTCGTAACCGATTGGTTCCGCCAATATCCGGATTCAGCAGACTGGTCACGCGGAATGCTGGGCATCATGGCCGACCCGGGCGGACGCCACCCTGATGACGACAGCTATCGCCTCATCAATATCGAATAACGCGAGTTCCGCGTGCTTGTTTTTGCCCTAGTACGTTTGCGATGGCCGGTTCCAAATCAGCCTGTCTGCAGAACACACCAGCACCGTGCCCGCCATGACCGCGCTCGCGACTTCAGCAAGGTGACGGGCCTGTTCGATGACGATGCCTACAGCACCGCATCGCCAAGGTTTCTTCCAGACCGGGAAAAGCCTTTGCGATGCGGATTTGCTCAACGCGCCATCAGCCCGGCAGATCGCGCTGCTCGTAAAACCAGAGCGCAAGCGAAGTGTGGTCAAGCGCATCGCTCTGCCGCATCCTACCGTCTGCAGAGCGCTGCCCCAGTTCTGCCATGACAGATGCCGGATCATCAGTCTCGATCTCGAAAATAGAGAGATAGGGCTGCCCCGGCGGACCCATCGCGATAGGCGTCGCTTCGAAACGGCGGCCGGACTTCACTCCGGGAATATCGCAGATATCCTGATAGTGAATACTGTCGTACCAAGTGTTGTAATCGTCATCCCGGCCTTCGATGGCATTCGACTGCACCACCATGACATATTTACCCATCCCTGAATCTCCTGGTTCTTATTGCGACGATGCGGAGGGTAGCGCGCGGAAGTCTTCGCGATCAAGGAGCCTCTCCCGACCGGACGGAGATTATCAGCGGTCCTTGCGCTCAACCACTACCACGGGAATCTTGCGGTCAGTCCGGGACTGATAAACATCGTAGTTCGGCCACTGCGAAAGCGATTCCGCCCACAGTTCCTCGCGCTCCGCACCTTCGGCCGTGCGCGCCACGCCGGCAAAGACTTCACCCTTTATCTGCAGTGTGACGTTCGGATCATCGAGAATGTTGAGATACCACGCCGGATGGGCGGGTGCGCCGCCTTTCGAGGCGATGATCGCATAGCGGTCGCCCACCTGCTTGAAAATGATGGCAATAGTCCGATCCTCGCCCGACTTGCGGCCCCTGGTCGTCAGCAGCAGCGCCGTTGCACCATTCCACAGATAGCCGGTCTCTCCGTCCGTTGCGCGGTATTGCCGCACGTGCTCCTCGCCGATCAGCGAAATGTCCGTGCCGATGCTGCTGCGGGCAACCGTTTTTTCCGTGTCGCTCATGTCTTGTCCTTTATGTTCGGCGGTTACTGAAAGTCCGTTCGAAGATTCAGCGCAGCAATACCGGAAGGCTCGAAACACCGCGCTGTTCAAGGCCGCCGGTAACGTATGGCGTTCCCACGTCGGGATCGAACCGCATGTCGGGAAAGTGGTCGAACAGCCGATTGATAGTCACGTTCATTTCCGCCTGCGCAACGAAACGGCCAAGGCACATGTGCGCACCGATGCCCGTCCCCAGATGCTGCAGGAAGGGTCTGTGCAGGTCGAACACATCGGGATTGTCCCAGCGCGCGGGATCGCGATTGGCCGCGCCCAGGCAAATGTCCAGAACCGCGCCCTTGGGAATGACGACATCGCCCAATTGCGTATCGTTCAGCGCCACCCGGCTGAACGTGGGATTGGTGGGGTTCCAGCGGAGCGATTCCTCGATCGCCGCGTCGATGAGCTTGCGATCCGCCTTCACGGCATCCAACTGGTCGCGGTCACTCAATAGTGCGAACAGCACAATGCCCAGTTGCCGCCATGTCGTGCCGCCGCCCGCCAACAGGATCAGCCGCGCAAAATTCACAATCTCTTCGTCCGTCAAGTGGCGACGCTCTTCGCCCGGTGGATCAATTTCGGCGGCAAGCAACCAAGAGATAATGTCCTCACCCGGCTCGGCTTTGCGCTTGGTGATCTGCTCCATCACCATCCGTTGAACGGTCGCATGCGCTTCCATGCGCGCCTGCAAACCGTGGCGGTTGGCCGACGTTCCCACCAGCGCGTTACGGAATAGCAGGGAGTCCTCGCCGCGCAGCCCCACAGCCCGGGTAATGGTGTGCACCGGCACTCTGGCACAGAGTTGCAGGTTCAATTCGGCACGGTCACGATGCTGCAGATCAACCACGAGGTCATCAACCAGCCTGTCGATGAAATGCTCTCGCCACCATTTCTGCGCCTTCGGCCGAATGAATAGCGATTGCACCGCGCGGCGAAACGCGTGGTGTTCAGGATTGTCCATTTCCAGAATGCCCATCGTCTTGGGCGGACTGCCATCAAAATGATAGACGTTGTTGGACAGGTTCACATTGTCGCGAAATGCCGCCTCGCAGGCTTCGAAGGTGAAACAAGTGTAGCCTTCCCGCTCCAACGCGCCCTTGTGGCGGTGGAACGGGGGAAGCCCCATCAATTGCCGCATGAAACCCTTCTGCACCGGCGCCCTTTCGCGCAGCGCATTCAGCGTCGGATAGGGATCATGATCGATGTAGTTGCCGATCTCTTCGGCTTCGCGGCGAACATCGTACAGCGCCTCATACAGATCGTCGTTACCAGCCGGGCCAGCCTGCTTCACAGTCGCCATTTCGCCCCACCTCACCGTAAATAAAATTCGTTATATGGAATTATTATTCGAATAATACGCAATGCGCACCGTTCGTCAATGCTCGTGCCGGTGAGAGTACCTAAAATTTGCGCTCTGGGCCGAAGCTTCCAAAGTGCGTTGATGCAACCGAGATTCCTACTTCACGTCGAATCTCACCGCCGCCTCAACTCTATGCAAAAGGACGGGTTTGGAAGGAATTGGCGCAGCGCAGTGCGAGGCTCCCGCCTGCAGACGCTACTTACCGTACGCCCTGTGAGACGTCGAAGATCGCGTCCGCAAAATATAAATGCAGTCCGTGACCGCCCGAAACAGTGAGTTTCTCGCCTCATCTGATGACTAGCTTGATAAGGCAGCTCTGGAGACAGCCCAGAATCAGAAACCCCCGCCAAGCCATTGAGACTTAACGGGGGTTTGTGGTGCGCCCGGAACGATTCGAACGTCCGACCCTCAGATTCGTAGTCTGATGCTCTATCCAGCTGAGCTACGGGCGCGTTGGAGAGGCGCACATAGGGGGGTGATTCAGGCTTGGCAAGCCGCTAATTGCACAATTAACGCGTGGGCCAGTGGATAATCCAACGGCGGCATCGAAAGCGCCGGAAGTTCGCCCGGCAGGAACCAGCCTATCTCTTCACCGACATGGCAATGCGGCTCCCCACTCCAGCGCGTGCAGGTGTAAAGCAGGATGACATGCGGCGCGCGCGGGGCCGGTGGATGCGTCGGATCACTGGCAAAGCTCAGCGCTGAAAGCGCAGTGTGATCAAGGGTAATACCCAGTTCTTCCTCAATCTCGCGCAGCAGCGCCGATTCCGGCGATTCTCCAGCCTCCAGCTTGCCGCCCGGAAACTCCCATAGACCACCATGGGCCGAGGCGAGGCTTCGCCGCTGCATCAACACGCGCCCGTCGTCACGCAGCAGCGCCGCGGCTACAACCGGAATGAATGTCGGAGTGCTTTCCACCTTAACCTACCCGTTTCACGTATTTTTAAGAGGGGAGTGCGAAAGTTAGGCAGCACTGGGGAAAGGGGCAAGCCGCCCATGACGGCCAAGACGATCTTAAATGATGTACTTCATGACGAGCGCGGAGCGACCGCTGTGGAGTACGGGCTGATTTGTGCCCTGATCGTTATTGCCATGCTGACCGCACTTGGAAGCGTTGCGTCAGAATCCAATGCGATGTGGGGCCACGTGTCCAAAACGACCACTGACGCCATTAAAAAATCTGACACTTAAACCTTTTATCAAGAATCCTATTCTAAATAACGGAAAGTCCGGAAGCAGAACAGGCCGATGGACGGGGTAACGAAGACTGCAACAGGAGGCCGAACATGAAGTTAATTAAAAATCTTATTCGTGACGAAGCTGGCGCGACCGCCATTGAGTATGGCCTAATCGCAGCCCTCATTGCCGTCGCGGCCATCACTGCGATGACATCGCTGGGATCGAATCTTGACGCCACTTTCGACAACGTTTCAGGCGAGTTGGCGAAGGGCGCAGCTGAAAGCGGCGGCGGCGGCGGCGGCGAAGGCGGCGGCGGCGAAGGCGGCGGCGGCGAAGGCGGCGGCGAATAATCGTCAGACCAGAAAATATAGGAGGCGGCGGGTTTTTCCCGCCGCCTTTTTTCTGTCCGACGACACCTCAGCCCATCAATACGTAACAACCTTCACCTTCTGGCCCGGTGAAAGTGCTGCCGACTGGCTTAAGCCGTTCAGCACCAGGAAGCGTTCCAGCTTTGCCTCGGGATAGGCCATGCGGTTCGCAAGTGCCTGCACCGTATCCCCGGCCTTAACCGTCGTGACCACCAGCTTACGCGGACGGACCGCCGAAGCCTCACTCGCCGAAATCCGCCGCATCGAATTATAGAGCGGGTTGAAGACGCCGGCATTCCCGGCCTGCGTGATCGTCAGGAAATGGAATGCCTGCGTTTTTGAGAATTCATAGGCATAGACCGTAACGTCCATCTGCGAGCCTTGGCTCTGCGCCCGTGCCACGGCATAGGCCACGGGTAGCCCGTTCACCGTGGTGCGTTGTATATTCAGATTGCCCAACTGCTGGCTGGCGCCCTCGCCCAATGTTGCAAAAGCGCTGCGAACATAGGCCGCCAGATCGCCACTGTACGGCCCGCTTGAAAGCTGGCCTTTGCCGGACTGCCCGCTGATCGAAACCTCGCGCGCGCCGTTGACCAGATAATATCCCTGCGGAGCCTGAAAATAGAGCCGGAAATCGGGATGCGTGAACTCGCGTCCGTTGACGATGCCCTGCTTCGGATCATCGTCATAGGCGATGCCATTGATGCTTTGCAGGAAAGCATCTCGATTCGTTGTACCAGTTGCCTTGCCTGCACGGTTCTCTGCCGCGCGAACACGCGAGGCGGGATCGGGGTGCGTTGACGCCCATTCAGGCGCACCGGAATTTGACCCCTGCAGCCGTGCATCCAGCGCATTCTGATTGGCAAGGCTTCGCAGCAATGTGGCCATCGCGCGTGGATCGTATCCGGCGCCGCCGAGGTAGGCGATGCCAAGGTTATCCGCCTGCGTTTCCTGCGAGCGCGAGTATTGCAGCGTCAAAAGCTGCGAACCTTGCGAAAACACCTTCTGTCCCAGTTCTCCCAAGGCGTTGTTACCCAGCAGGACACCGGAAAGGATGCTGCCAAGCACGCCAATCACCTGATTGCGCTGTGCCGCGCTCTGACGTTTTGCGGAATGCCGCGCGGCTACATGCGCGACTTCATGACCCAGAACACCGGCCAGCTCGGCCTCATTGTTCATCAGCCCTACGAGTTGGCGGGTGACATAAACATACCCTCCAGGGATGGCGAAGGCATTGTTGACCGACGAATTCAGCAAGGTGACCGTGAAATCATCCCGCGCGTTGGAAAGCCCGGATTGCAAGGCGATGTTCTTGCCAACCGACGTCACATAATTTGCCTGCGCGCCTGCCATGGCACCGCCGAATTCGGCGACCAGTTGTGGATGCGCTTCGGCTCCCTGCCGTTTCTCGCTCTGGCTGATCGCGTTGACCTTACCCGATGATCGGGCCGCACCCGATTGGGCGCTTCCCGCCACGTTCGGAAAGGAAAACGCTACAGCCAGCGCCGACGATAACGCCACAACCTTGCGATAACCGCGCTTCTTACCATCCATTCAAAGCGTCCTTCACGTGTAGTTCGTTCACCGCAGCTAAGACGGTGTAATCTTGTTGAAAACCCCGGACCCAGCCAAAGGTTGCGCCAATGGGTGCCGCGCATTGACCAGCGCAACAAGGCGGGCACTGTCCACATGCGTGTAAATTTGTGTTGTGACGATGTCGGCATGGCCAAGCAGCATCTGAAGAACGCGCAGATCCGCTCCGCCTTCAAGTAGATGAGTCGCAAATGCGTGGCGCAGCACATGCGGCGACACCCGCTCGGGCGCGATGCCTGCGCGTGCAGCCAGATCGCGCAGCAATTGGAACAACCGAATGCGCGTCAGGTGCCCTTTCTCTCCCCGCGACGGAAAAAGATGCCGCGAACCACCGTCGGGCCTAACTGCCAGCCAGCGCGAAAGTGCAGAACGCGCGCGGGTACTAACCGGAACCATCCGCTGCTGCCCGCCCTTCCCGGTTATAGTAAGAAAAGGCGCATCGCGCGGTACTGCGGCCAGCGGCAGGGAAACCAGCTCTGTCGCGCGCAGTCCGGATCCATAAAGCAGTTCAAGAAGGGTAAGCAGCCGCACCGCATCACTGCGATTCCCGGCGGCTTCTTCCTCTACCCGTTCAAACAACAACGCCACCTCGGCGTGAGAAAGCAGGCGCGGTAGTGGACGGCGAATACGGGGGCGCGGAAGTGCAGGCGACGGATCGTCGCTCCGCAGACCTTCGTCGATCAGGAAGCCATAGAACTGCCGCAGCGCAGAGCATTTACGCGCAAGGCTTGAAGGTGCGAGTTCAGCCCACGCCTGGCCAAGCGAGGAAAGCGCCGCATCATCCGCAACAGCAAGGTTGCCAAGAATTTCCTCTGCCCCCTCAAGGTCGCGGCGATAGGCGGCAATCGTGTTGATGGCAGCTCCGCGCTCTACGGATAGCATGGCGAGAAAGCTGTCTATCTCTCCGGCGATATATCAGCCCCTTGCTACCGCTTCTGCGGCAATCATCCGTGCTTCGCCTTCAAGCCCGACCTGCCGCAGCGCCGCAACAATGTTATACAAATGCCGCGGCGTCATCTTTTCCCAGCTAGCACCCTGCATGCCAACCCCGGCAAGCAAGGCCACCAACCCCTGATTATCCACCTCTGCAGCCTTGCGGATCAGCTGCGACCAGCGAGTCTGGCGATCCAAGTTGAAGTCATAAGTTGATGCAAGATCGCGCGCCGTTTCAACGGGAATCCGATCAAGCCCGGCTAGACCCGCGATCAGGAATGCCGTCTTTCGATTGTTCTCACTTGAATCGTTTCCATGAAAGTCGCTGATCGCGCTTTCGGAAATCGGGTTCGGCTGACTTGCGGAGCCCACGACTAGCAGCGCCCAGGCGTCGCTTCCCGGCTCAGCAAGACTTGCCCAACGCATCGCATTGCGGTCCAGCCCCGCCGCCAGCATCGACGCTATCAACTGCCCGGCGTTGTCAAGCATCTCACTGTCAGTGGGCATGCGAGCCGCAGCATAAGCGGTAAGAACCTGCCTGGAGTAGCGCTCCTGCGCATCCGATCCACCCTTCCAAAGCTGTTGCATGGCTGCCAGCCGCGCAGCGGGCGTACCAGCTACATACGCGCTACGCAGCAGGCCAGCGCGATTTGCCCATTCCTCACCCACGTCGCTGTCGGCATAAATCTGGCTGTAAAGATCAACCATGGCCGCGCTCGACAGGATTCCTGCTCCAGCAGCGCGGTCCGCAGCTGCGGCGCGTGTTGTCAAACCCAGCATCGGTGCAGTTGCCGTCATATAGGCAAAGCTGGGAGAGGCCTCTTTCATAAGAGCCGTCGGCGGCTCCAGCCCGACGGCGATCGTCAAGCCATAACGCCACGGGGTCATGTCCGAGACATTGTCCCATTCGATAACCACCGCACGCCGCGCCTTGCCCGCCGCCCCGGCGTACTTCTGGGCGAGCAAGACATCGATCCGCGGCATGACACCCCGTGAAAGCGCGCGGTCGAGCTGGCTCATCGCGGCATTGCCGTCGCCTTCGAAAGCCTTGCAGATGCCACGGGAAAGTTCCCACTGCGGGTCTTTCCGCCCTGCGCCCTGAATGGCTACGGCCGGGCAAATTCCTGTAAAATCCGCCGTAAAGATATAGGCATCAAGCGCGGCTTGCGTCAGCGCTGGTGTATAATTGCCGGTATCGATATCCTGCACAATCGCGCGCGCTGCCTCACCCTCGCCCATGCGAACAAGAAGCGCGGCACGCATGGCGGCAAAATCGGCTGGATCCATGTTGGCCGGCGCATCAAGGCGTGAGGCCAGCGCCCGGCGGAGCATGATGTGCCCCCAGCGCGAAACGAGAGGGCCCTTGTTGCCTTCGATGGCAGCCCGCACCAAACTGGCGTCCTGCGCGGCGAGTATGCCAACAGGCAATCCGCCTTCGCTTTCCGCCAGCACGCCGACATGCTTCATTTCCCGCCGCGCAGCAGCCGGCATGTCATAGTTTGCGGCAAGGCCCAGAACTTTGGCCAGTTCGTCGGGCGATAAGGTCTCCAGCTCTTCCAGCGTGGGCAACCGCACTGCCGGGGCACCGTTCCGCGCGCTGCTGCTGGCCGTTGGAAGCTGCTGCACCACCGGACGCGATACCGCAGGAGTTCCCGCTGGGCTGGCAGGGGAAGCCGCCGCAGTCGGCTGTCCTTCTGGCGCGACCTGTGCCAGCGCCCATACAGAGGTGAACGCCAGCGCAACACCGGCGAGCAGTTGCACCCGCTTCACTGCGACGCCCCCGCGATGGGCGCAGTCGGGATCGGCACAGTCGGGATCGGCACAGTCGGGATCGGCACAGGCGCGACGATCTGATGAACGGATTCGCGGCCACCATCGACCCACGCCATCGCCAACAAGATGATAACGATCACGGCAAATGCCGCTAGTAACCAATACCCGCGCATCGCCAATAACACTCGCGACCTTTCCAACATCTTGCCATGCCGCCTAGCGCATCTATAGGCAGGGCCGCAATGGAAGTCGACGAACCGCAGCACTCTCCGGGCGAGCTAGAGGCCCTGATACGCCGGATCGACCGGCCACTGGTGCTGGTCGGAATGATGGGTGTTGGCAAATCCAGCGTGGGACGCAAGCTTGCTTCGCTGTTGAACTGCCCATTTTTTGACGCCGATGACGAGATCGAGAGCGCGGCACAAATGTCCATTCCGGAAATTTTCGAGACCTATGGTGAAGATTATTTCCGCGACGGTGAACGCAGGGTCATTTCGCGGCTGATTGAAGACGACCGTGGAATGAAAGTCATTGCTACGGGCGGCGGCGCTTTCTGCAATCCTGAAACTCGCGCGCTGATCCTGGAACGGACCATCGCCATCTGGATGGACAGCGATGTTGATACGCTGATGGAACGGACGGGCCGCAAGGATAATCGCCCGCTGCTGAAGAACGGGGACCCGCGCGAGATTCTCACCCGGCTGCGCGCCGAACGCGAACCCGCCTATTCGCAGGCCCCGATCCATGTAATGAGCTCAAGTGGGCCACACCGGCACACGGTCGATAAAGTCTTAAGGGGACTGGACGAATGGCTGTAATCCCCGTCGATATCGCTGATCGCCCCTATGAGGTTCGGGTCGGCGCCGGCCTGCTCGCCGAACTCGTCGACAATTGCCGGGGCCGCCTGCGCAAGCGGCAGGTTCCCGTAATCACTGACGTCAATGTGCACGCAGCCTGGGGTGACGTGGTGGAAACGGCGCTTCGCCAGTCCGGACACGAACCCCACTGGCGCATCCTGCCCGCCGGTGAGGCGACCAAAAGCTGGGAAGAACTGGCCGCTACCGTCAACTGGCTACTCGACGAAGGTGTTGAGCGCGGCGACCACATCCTTGCCTTGGGCGGCGGCGTAATCGGTGACCTTACCGGCTTTGCCGCGTCCATCGTCAAGCGCGGCTGTCACTTCATCCAGCTACCGACAACTCTCCTCGCACAGGTCGATTCAAGCGTTGGCGGCAAGACGGCGATCAATACCCCGGCCGGGAAAAACCTTGTCGGGGCTTTCCACCAGCCCGCGCTGGTACTGGCAGACCTTGCCGTACTCGATACGCTGCCCGCAAGGGAACTGCGCGCTGGCTATGCCGAGGTTGTGAAATACGGGCTGATCGGCGACCCGGATTTCTTTAGCTGGTGCGATGCCAGCGCAGCAGGCTTGCTGGCCGGCGATTCCCACCTGCGCGAATATGCCGTTGCGCAATCTGTTGCAGCCAAGGCCCGCATCGTTGCGGAAGATGAATTCGAGACCACCGGAAAAAGGGCACTGCTTAACCTTGGCCACACCTTTGGCCACGCACTTGAGGCGGAAACCGGCTTTTCGGATCGGCTGCTACATGGCGAGGGCGTGGCACTGGGTATGGTGCTCGCCGCACGCTATTCTGCCCGCCGCGGCCTGATGCCAAAGGGCAGCGCCGAACACATCGCCACCCATATCGCCGACACCGGCCTACCAGCTACGCTAGGCACGCTTGGCCTGTCGTGCAGCGGGCGGGACTTGGCCGACCACATGCTTCACGACAAGAAGATGGACGCAGGCACACTACCCTTCGTGCTGATGCGTGGGATCGGGCAGGCATTTCTGGCCAAAGACGTCGAACTTGCCGACGTGGCCGCATTCCTCGACGAGGAGCTTGTTCATCAATGACGGCGACGGAAGCCGCATCCCGACTTGACGATCCAAATGACCGCGCGTTTCTGGGACAGCCAAAGGGCCTGGGCTTCCTCTCGGTCGTTGAAGGGTGTGAACGCTTCTCGTATTATTCGATGCAGACGCTGCTTGTCCTCTACATGGTCAAGTATCTGTTCCTGCCCGAAAACATAGGATCGGTCATTGGCCTCGATTGGCTGCGGCAGCACCATTACATCGGGCTGGAAGGCCAACCGCTCGCATCGGCGCTTTTTGGTGATTACACCGCCTTCGTCTATCTCACCCCGATCCTGGGCGGCATCGTGGCAGATCGCTGGCTGGGGCGGCGCTCTACGCTGATCCTAGGCGCCCTGATCATGACGTTGGGCCATTTCCTGATGGCCTTCGAGGGAACCTTTCTTTTCGCCCTTCTGGCGTTGATCGTTGGCGTTGGCCTGTTCAAGGGCAACATCGCCAGCCAGGTAGGCGAACTTTACTCGGAAAACGACATTCGGCGGGCGATGGCGTTCCAGATATTCTATATCGCGATCAATGTCAGCGTGATCGCCGCCCCGCTGATTTCAGGTACTCTGGGCGAAAAACTGGGGTGGCACTGGGGTTTCGGGGCCGCTGGCGTCGTCATGGTCGGCAGCCTGTTCCTCTACATCTATGCAAAGCCGTGGCTGCCGGCAGACAACCGCCCTTCCCGCAAGAACCGGAACGAGCCGCAAGCAAAGCTGATCGGGCAAGACTGGCTGCGGCTGGCAGCCCTACTCGTCCTTGTGCCGATTCTGGCAATCGCCCTGTTAACCAACCAACAGATCTTCAATGCTTACCTTGTATGGGCGGACACGCAATTCCAGTTCACCTTCTTCGGCACGACCCTGCCAACAAGCTGGATGATCACCATTGATGCCACGCTCAGCTTCTCGATGTTGGTTGCGGTCGCCGCGTTCTGGAAGTGGTACGGCACGCGCCGCAAGGAGCCTGATGAGCTGAGCAAGATGATCATCGGCAGTGTGTTCACCGTCTCTGGCGGCCTTTGCCTGGTGATGGCAGCGGCGACCCAGGGTGATGGGCCGATCGGCCTATTCTGGCCAGTGATGTTCCACCTGATGAACAGCATCGGCTTTTCACACATCCTGCCAGTCAGCCTGGCGCTGTTCTCGCGCCTTGCCCCCAAAGCGATCAACGCCACTGTCCTGGGTATCTATTATCTCGCCTTCTTCGGCGCCAACAAGATCGTGGGCGAAGTAGGCGGTTGGTACAGTACCATGGATACAGTCCAATTCTGGCTGTTCCATGTGGCCAGCGCCGCGTTCGGACTTGTCGCCTTTACGGTGTTCAAGTTCGTTCTGGCGCCGCGCTTGCTGGGCAATACAAATAGTCCGGCAGCGCCCGCTTAAGGGCATGCTACTCGGCCACTCCCTACCTCTGCGCAGGGAATGGCCGAACGGTAGAAATCAGGCTGCGACCGCTTCTGAACCCGCAATCGAAGTGCGGTGCATCATGCGGCCGGTTGACTGATCATAGGGAATAGCCCGGTGCATTGCGCCGGTGTTGTCCCAGATCACGAAGTCACCCTCTGTCCACTTGTGGCGCAGCGAATAGGCCGGCTGTGCCGCCCACTCCTGAAGACGGATCAACATCGCTCGGCCAGCGGGGATCGGCATGCCGACGATATGGTCAGCCGTGGTACCGATCACCATGGATTTGCGGCCAGACTCGTGCGTCCAGACAATTGGATGCTCTTTGATCAACCCAATGCCGAGCACCTTTTCGCGGTGCTTCTCGGGGATGGCGTCGGCGATGGGCGAAAGGCTGGCTTTCACCGAATGCACGGCCTTCAGCCCTTCAAGATCCTGCTTTTCTTCATCGGACAGGCCCTCATAGGCCGCGTATGTGCTGGCGAACTCAGTCTCACCGCCCTTGTCTGGCGCTATGCGGCACGACAGCAGCGTGGCGAACGGCGGCGGCATGTCAACGGTGATGCCGTCCATGTGCCAAAAGAACGTGCCCAGCACATATTCCGGCTGCGGATTGATCTTCGGGTCGAGTGTGACCTGGTAAACGTCTTCGTTGTTTTCCTGGACGTTATAGCGCGCCGTCAGGCGTACCTTCTCGCCCATCAGTTCCGTGAATTTCAGCTGCTCTGCATCGGTCAGGTGCGCTTCTGGGAAGACAAGTACGGTCCGTTCTTCCACCTTGGCACGAATCGCGATGGCAGCTTCGGGGGTAAACAGGTCTTCGCGGTTATCCCAGCTGACGCGGGTCCCAATGAATTCCTTGATATTTTCAAAGTGGACGGACATGGGCTCTCCCTAATACTTCATTTAACTGAACATGTGTTCAGCACACCCCATCTATTTGCCTTTGATCACCCTCCGCGTCAACCACGTCTCGAGCCTGCACGCCCTGAGCGCCTATCCTGCCGCCCTCTACAAAAGTGCCGCAATTCGTCACCGAGCAGACGACGCCAACACGGAAGAACACGGGGGCTGCCCCGTCAAATATCACCTAGGCACTGCTTGATCAGGGGCGGCAACACCACAAGCCCAGCGGACAAGCAAAAGGGCCGGAAAGGCATCCCTTCCCAGCCCCTGCTATCAGGTCAAATGTTAAGGTGGCTTAGCCGCCCTGCACCTGCGCCACGTCGACCTTCAGGCCAGGGCCCATCGACGACGAAAGAGCGACCTTCTGGAGGTACTTGCCCTTGGCGCCCGCGGGCTTCGCCTTGATGATCGCATCGACGAACGCGTCGAAGTTGGCGCGAATGGCTTCGGGACCGAAGCTCATCTTGCCAATGCCACCGTGGATGATGCCAGCCTTTTCGACGCGGAACTCGATCTGGCCGCCCTTGGCTGCCTTAACCGCTTCTGCGACGTTCGGCGTCACGGTGCCCAGCTTCGGGTTCGGCATCAGGCCCTTGGGACCCAGAACCTTACCGAGACGGCCAACGATGCCCATCATATCGGGCGTCGCGATGACGCGGCCGTAATCGAGGTTACCGGCCTGCATGTCTTCCAGCAGGTCCTCGGCACCGACCTTGTCGGCACCAGCGGCGAGAGCCGCTTCAGCCTTGTCACCGCGAGCAAAAACCGCAACCTTCACGTCCTTGCCGGTACCGGAAGGCAGCGTGACCATGCCACGAACCATCTGGTCGGCGTGGCGTGGGTCGACGCCAAGGTTCAGCGCGATTTCGATGGTCTCGTCGAACTTGGTGGTCGACAGGTCCTTCAGCGCCTTGATCGCCTCATCGACGCCATAGAGCTTCTGGTTGTCGCCCAGCTTCGCAGCCAGAGACTTCTGCTTCTTGTTCAGATTTGCCATGTCCTTAGCCCTCCACAACCTGAAGGCCCATGGAACGGGCGGAACCTTCGATGATCTTCGTTGCCTGCTCAATGTCATTGGCATTGAGATCAGCCATCTTGGTCTGAGCGATCTCAGCAAGCTGCGAACGCTTGATTGTTCCGGCTGAAATCTTGCCCGGCTCCTTCGAGCCCGCCTTCAGGTTTGCAGCCTTCTTGATCAGGAAGGTGGCCGGCGGGGTCTTGGTGACGAAGCTGAACGAGCGATCCGAATAGACGGTGATAACCGTCGGGATCGGCATGCTCTTTTCCAGTTCCTGCGTAGCAGCGTTGAACTGCTTGCAGAACTCCATGATGTTCACGCCGCGCTGGCCCAAGGCAGGACCGATCGGGGGTGAGGGATTCGCGGCGCCAGCAGGCACCTGCAACTTGATATAGCCTTCAATCTTCTTGGCCATGATTGGCCTCCTTTCTTCCTGTTGAGCCCCGGAAATCCAAGGCTCTCAGAGTGAGCGGTCAAGCAAGGGCAAAACCCTCTCCCGCACGGTTGCCGCCAGCGATGCTGCCGGAAGCGCGCGCCGATAACGGGAACGGCGCGAAAATGCAACTTTGTTATCTTCCTCCCAACCGGGAGAAAGCTTCTTACTTCGACAGTTCGACCTGTTCGAAGTCCAGTTCCACCGGCGTAGCGCGGCCGAAGATCGAAACCGAAACCTTGACCCGGTTCTTGTCGAAATCGAGCTCTTCCACCACACCGTTGAAGGTCGCAAAGGGGCCGTCGAGAACCTTGACGGAATCGCCGATCTCGTAATCGACCGAAACATGCTTGCGTGGTTCGGCAGCGGCCTGGTCGCGGGCGCCGAAGTAGCGAGCAGCCTCGCGATCGGAAATTGGCTGCGGCTTGCCAGATGAACCCAAGAAGCCTGTCACCTTCGGCGTGTTCTTTACCAGGTGATAGATGTCATCGTTCAGCGTCAGCTTGGCAAGGACATAGCCGGGCATGAACTTGCGTTCGACCTGAACCTTCTTGCCGCGCTTCACCTCAGTGATCGTCTCGGTAGGAACCTCAACCGCCTCTACCAGCTCGGACAGACTTTTGCGCTCTGCCTCCGACAGGATGGAGTCGCGCACCTTGTTTTCGAAACCGGAGTAGGCGTGGATGATATACCAGCGGGCCATGTTATCTCTTTCGGATTAGTTTGGCAGGCGAACGGTCAGGCTAGCGTCAAAAGCCAGCGCACGACAGCGCCGAAAACGGAATCGACACCAAGGAAGAACAGCGCCAGGATCACCATCATGATCGCCACGAAAATTGCCGTGGTGACTGTTTCCTGTCGACTGGGCCAATAGACCTTGCGCGCTTCGGCCTGCACCTGACGCATGAATTCGCCGGGGCTGACCTTAGGCTTGGCTTCGCGTTCTTCCATCGATCTGTCCTTCGCAGCTTCCGCCAAGAAGAATTCGCCATCCCGGAGCCTATTAAGGCCTACCGGGAAGGGCAGCGAATTTCCGATGTCGGAAGTGGGCGGTGATTTAGACCTCGCCCGGTCAAATTGCAAGCGGGGCGCCGCTGGCAGGAGTGGAGGGACTCGAACCCACGGCCCTCGGTTTTGGAGACCGATGCTCTACCAACTGAGCTACACTCCTGCGGGCGGACGGCCTCTAGATGCTAGATAGCCAGATGACAAGGACCGGTTGTGCAAATACTGCACGTAAATTCTTTGGTACGGTAAAAAATCGATGTCCGGCCACCGCAATCCCGCATGGTCACGGTTTTGCCCGCCCCTGCAATTTGCTAGACTGCAGCCGTGCATTCGCCCTCTATCATCTCGCCCGGCCATTTAATGCTCGCCTATCGCGAAGGCATTTTTCCGATGGCCGACAGTCGTGACGATCCCGAGATATTCTGGGTTGAACCACGCCGGCGCGCAATTCTTCCACTGGATGGCTTTCACCTCTCGCGCTCACTGGCCCGGACTCTGCGGCGCGGCCGATTCGCCGTCACCTGCAACACGGCCTTTGGCGAGGTGATGGATGCCTGCGCCGCCCCACGACACGATGGCGATGGCGAAAGCTGGATCAGCCTGCGAATCGCCGCAAGTTATCAACGATTGCATGAACTGGGCCACGCCCATTCAATCGAGTGCTGGCGCGATGGCCAACTTGTCGGCGGACTATATGGCGTTGGCTTTGACAGGGTATTTTGCGGCGAAAGCATGTTCAGCCGCGAACGCGACGCATCGAAGGTAGCTCTGGCATGGCTGGTGGCGACGATGCGTCAATATCGCGCAGAACTGCTCGACTGCCAGTTCATGACACCACATCTTGCGTCGCTGGGCGCTATCGAGATCAGCCAGAGGCGCTATCACGCGCTACTGAAGGCCGGCCAGCGATCCTATTCCGTGGCGGGGGTGGGTGTAGGGGCAGCCGGCAACGCTGCCGCGGCAGGAGAGCCTGTGGGTGCGGGGCCGGGTGACACAGGCGTCGCTGGCGTTTCCGACGCAACAGGCGAAGGGCTGGCCTTGCCGGAAGGCTTTGCAACTTTGCTGGCCGAAGCCGCATCCGCCGGATCGTCCTCTTCGCCCGGGAACTTCATTGCGCAATCCTTGACCCATACGTCATAGATCGGATGCTCTACCACGTTGAGTGAAGGCGAGTTGCGGAACAACCAGCCGGAAAATACCTTTTGCCACTCAACCGGCTCGCTCGGGCGAGCACGCTCTTCAACAAAGACTTGAACGAAGGCGCCCGTTTCAGGCGGAGTTTCCCACGGCAAGGATCGCTCACACGTGGCAACGCGTACGACCAGATTGCCAATCCGGCGCGATTCGCCAGATTTCAACACAAGATCCTGCGTCAAATTGTTGCGTTTATTGAGAACGCCCAGAGTGGCGACGCGATCCTTTACGGGGGTACCGTATTCGCTCTCCACGGCGGGCGTGCCACCTTTTGGCGCCTTTACGGCTTCCGGAATGTCTGTTTGTTTGTCCGCCTCACCGGAATCCATCCCGCACGCGGCCAACGCGCAGAGCAGCGGCAACGCGAGCGTTTTATTCACGCGTCAGGCGTCCGGGGACCAGGCTTCGTAATCGCCTGTAGCACGGGCGCGTTGTCCACCGCGTTCCAGGGCGCCCTGGGGGCGATAGGCCAGCGGCGTACCGGTGACATTGGGCGTAAAGTCCGTCTCCCAGATCCGGGCCGGTGGCAGATTGCTCTCGGGGATTCCATCAAAGCTGCCGTGCAGCCAGCCATGCCATTCGGCAGGCACGCGGCTCGCGTCATTGGAGCCGTTATAGATCACCCAGCGGCGCTCTGTTCCCCCAAAAGGGCCACCTGCCGGGCGCGGCTTTTTCGACCGGAAATAGCGGTTTCCCTGCGCATCGGTACCGACGTGCTCGCCCCGTGCGGCGCTGTCCAGCAGCGTTCCGATGGTGGCACCGTCCCACCAGGTGAATATTTTCGAGAGGATTCCCATGATGGTTGCGCATAGGGGAAGTATGGGGTGACGGGCAAGAGGGTCCGCGTCAGTTCCTTCTTCAATCCTACCAGTTCACCAAGCGACCCTGTCTCCCGGAACTATCCCGAGCTGAGCAGCGCGGCCGCCAGCCAGCTCCAGCACGCCCTTCACTTCGCCGATCGAAGAAAGCGGACGTTCCGAATAAGGCTCCGTATTGGCGGCAATATTGCTGATCCTGCCGTCCACCCCGATAAAGATAATGTCGAGCGGGATTACCGTGTTGCGCATCCAGAACGACGCGGCGCGCGGCGGCGACATCGGAAAGATCATCCCCTCATTCGGCGCCAAGGCGGTGCGAAACATAAGCCCCTTCGCCTGTGCAGCAGCGTTTTCCGCCAGCTCGACTCGGAACGAGAGCTTCTTGTCCCCTCGCCAGACGGTAAGCGGAACGATCGGCAGGCCCGATTCCGCATGCCGCGCTGACTGTTCGCCGACCGTGGCTGGCGCAGCCCCATCGGCAGTGCGGGGCGAGCATGCGGCAAGTGCGAGCACAGTGGCTATCAGGACATGGAAGATTCGCGTCATATGTCCTCATCGCCTTGCGCGGCCCACTCGTCAGCCGCTTCTTGGCTGGACGCATTGACCAATTCGCGGGCACTGTCCAGCGCGTGTCCCGCCCGCAGCATCGCGGCGATCTGCTTTTCCCGGCGCGGACGATCCGGCAATTCAGCACCAAACGGCCCGAATTTGCGCTTGCGCGCCAACGCCAACGCGGCGCGGCGCTGCTCCCCCAAAGCGGGTCGCACAGCGTCGCGCAAATCGCCAGCGATGCCCGCCGCGCCCAACTCGTGCGAAATACGCCGCATGCCAAAGCCGCGCCGAAGCAGGCTACCACTCTTCGAGCGCGCCCATGCTTCGTCATCGACATAACCAGCCGCAACATAACGGGCCACAACGGCCTGCACGTCGGGGCCGCGCTCATCCTCCCATCCTCGCTCACGCAGTTTGCGGCCGAGATAGGCTTCCAGCTTGCCGGCACTGGTCGCAAATCGCGCAACGTATGCCAGCGCGAGCTCTTCCAATCGGGGGCCGTTGAGTGGCCGGGCCTTACGCCCGGACGTTGATCGAGGCTGTGGATGTGTCGTCATTTGGCCATATTCGTGCCACACTCGGAGGCGAAGGGGGAGCGATCTTGCGTGCAACTTGCGTCCGACAGGGGGTGACGCGCAGCCTTGCTCTGTATATGCAGCCGATACGAGCCACATTGAACGCACTATTAGTTCTAAGATAACAACGGGTTAACGTATATGACCGAAGCCGTTTCGCCGGTGGTTGACACAGGCACGGAACTGGTGCCCACCCCGAACGAGGATGACCTTCCTCGCCGGTTCGCTGACTTTCCCACATTTAGTGAGGCGCTGGACTATGCTGCCCGCGGTCGGCGTGGACTTAATTTTCACGATCCCCGGGGTAATCTTTCACGCGTCTATCCCTACAGCGAATTGCGCAAGGATGCGCTGGCCGCAGCCCGCCGCTTCGTTGCGTGCGGCGTAGAAAAAGGTGACCGGATTGCCATGATCGCCGAGACGGGCCCGGAATTCGCGGCCCTGTTCTGCGGCGCGATCTATGCCGGTGCATGGCCCGTGCCTCTGCCCCTGCCGACCAGCTTCGGCGGCAAGGACAATTATATTGACCAGCTTTCGGTTCAGCTTTCCAGCTGCGATCCGAAAATGCTTATATTCCCCGCCGAGATTGGCGAAATGGCACGCGCTGCCGCGGCACGGCAGGGTTGCGAAGGCAAAGCTTGGGAAGACCTACAGCTGGAACCCGCACCGGAGTGCACTTTCGCCGAAGTCGGTTCGGACGACATCTGCTATCTGCAATACTCAAGCGGCTCCACCCGCTTCCCGCATGGCGTCGCCGTCACCCATGGCGCACTCATGTCAAACCTTGCCGCACACAGCCATGGCATGCAGATCAGCGAAACAGACCGCTGTATAAGCTGGCTGCCCTGGTATCATGACATGGGGCTTGTCGGTTGCCTGCTGTCGCTGATCGCCAACCAGGTTTCGGCCGACTACCTCAAGACCGAGGATTTCGCTCGCCGTCCGCTTGCCTGGCTGGACTTGATCAGCCGTAACCCGGGCACGACGTGCTCGTATTCACCCACCTTTGGCTATGACATCTGCGCGCGCCGCATTTCCAGCCAGAGCCACGTCCCCGAGCGCTTTGACCTGTCACGCTGGCGGGTTGCGGGCAATGGCGCGGACATGATCCGCCCCGACGTGATGCAAAGCTTCGTGAATGCCTTTGCCTCCGCCGGATTCAAGGCATCGGCCTTTCTGCCAAGCTATGGCCTTGCTGAAGCTACGCTTGCCGTCACCATCATGCCGCCAGGCGAAGGCATCCGCGTTGAACTGGTCGAGGAAGAGCGGCTTTCAGGCCGGCCGCGCGACATTTCACGCCCTGCCCGCTATCGCGCCATCGTCAACTGCGGCAAGCCCGTGCGGGACATGAAGGTGGAAGTTCGCCGCGAGGATGGCAGCGCGCTCGGCGATCATCAGATCGGCAAGGTCTGGTGCTCTGGTCCCAGCGTAATGCACTCATACTTCCGCGATCCCGAAGCGACCGAGGCATGCCTCATCGATGGATGGCTCGACACCGGAGACATGGGCTACATGGCCAATGGCTATCTGTTCATCGTCGGCCGGGCCAAGGACATGATTATCATCAATGGCAAAAACCATTGGCCACAGGACATTGAATGGGCGGTGGAACAACTGCCCGGCTTCAACCACGGCGACATCGCTGCCTTTTCCATCGAGATGGAAAATGGCGAAGAGACGCCCGCGGTTCTGGTCCACTGCCGCGTTTCCGATCCGATCAAGCGCTTGGCCCTGCGCGACCAGATCCGCGACAAGGTACGGTCGATCACCGGCATGAACTGCGTTGTCGAACTGGTTCCGCCCAAAAGTCTGCCGCGCACCAGCTCTGGCAAGCTCAGCCGCGCCAAGGCGAAGACGCTGTACCTTTCAGGCGAGATTGAGCCTTTCCGGCTAGCCGCCTGACGCAGACGCTCTTCTTACAGCGAGAGTATCAATGCGGCTTAACGTGGCGCAGTAGCGGCATTAGCCGCCTTGCACATAACATCCCTCACCAGCTCGCGTGCCCTCTCTCCGACCGGGAGAGGGCACCGTAACGCACGCCTCATCAGGCAAATGCGACCTCGCCCTGTGGTTCTGGCTCGTCCTGTTCCCATTTCGGATAGGGCGGCAGGCTGAAGATCAGCGCCCCGCCCAGTGCGCAGCCAATTGCACCCACCAGAAGGAATGGTTCGTAGCCGCCGGTGGTATCGTAGACCGCACCGGCAATCATCGGCCCGACACCCGCCGCCAAAGCCATCATTGCCGCCATAACGCCATAGATCGCGCCAAAGTTACGCATGCCTGCATAGCCTTGGGTCAGGAAGCCTGTAATCTGCGTCTTCGTCCCTGCCGCATAGCCATTCACAATCAAGGCAATGACGATCAGCGTCGGTGAATCGAGGCCCCACATCAACACCGCGAAGGTGATGCAGGCAGCGCCCAGCGTCAGGCCACCGGTCCAATTGGGCCGATAGCGATCCAGCAGCCAGCCCGTAACCAGCTTCCCGACAATGCCGGCGATACCAGACAGACTGGTGAGCCAAACGGCTGTGTCGCGCGATACGCCGGCGTCGGTCAGGATAGGGATCAAGTGCATCATCAGACCCATCGTCAGCAGCATGACGATGAAATTGGAGATGCCAATGCGCCACAAAGCAGAATTGCGCCGCGCCTGTGAAATGGTCAGCCCGGCGAGTTCCACGGAACTAGCGGTCACTGCCGTTTCGCCAGCCTGCGCCGCCGCCTGCGCGGTCTTGTCTCGTGCGTCGTAGAAGAACAACAGGCACAGGATCAACGTCACACTGCCCCAGCCCACTGACAGTCCGACATAGGCCCAGCGCCAGCCGAATTCGGTAATCAGGTAATTGCCAAGCGGCGGCACGACAACTTGCGCCACTGCCGTCCCGGCCAGCGTAAGGCCAAGCGCCAACCCCCGCGATTTATCGAACACGCCCAATACGGCGGCCGTCCAGACGGTCGATTTAATGCTTACGGCGACGAGGCCGAATACGGTCCACAGCGCCAGCCACTGCAATTGTGAGCCGTTGGCAAGGCCGAAGGCCGCCGACGCCATCATGGTGAGCATGATGCCGGGGATCGCCATACGGCGCGACCCATAGCGGTCGATCAGCATACCGAAAAAGGGAGAGAGAACCGCGGTCATGACCGTGGCGATCGAGGGCCCGGTTGACAGAAGTGTCCGGCTCCAGCCAAATTCGTCCGCCAGGGGCCCCATGAATAGGCCGGTGCCCGACAGCATCACCGAAAAGAACGAAAAGCCCATCGCGGAGGCCAACACCAGCGTCCAGCCAGACTTCCATTCCTGCGCCGCTGTCACATGTTCCCGATTCACCACACTCTCCCCACTCGGCGCATTGCGCCTGCCGTTGTCGGCGTTCTCCGAAATCCACGTCTCAGGCCGGCAGCGGCTTTTCCTCTGCTTGAAGGTAATCCCATCTGGGATAGGCGGGAAGCGTCAGCAGCAGCAGACCGCACAGGATCGAACCGACCACACCTGCCATCAGGAACATGCCGTAATTTCCATTCACATCATAGGCATAGCCCGCAATAAGCGGCCCCATGGCAGAACCAAAAGCGACAACCGCATTCATGAAGCCATAGATCTTGCCGAAGTTCTTCATTCCGGCAAACCGCGCAGTGAGATAGCCGTTGATCTGCAGCTTTGTACCCTGGGTATAGCCGTTAACGATCATGGCAAAGACGATAAGCGCGGGCGAATTCACGCCGTCAATCAATAGCCCAAACGCCAGCGCCGTCGCGGCCAGTGTCAGCCCGCCAATCCAGTTCGCATTATATCGGTCAAGCAGGACGCCGGTGATCAGCTTTCCGGCAATACCAGCGATACCTGCAAGGCTTGCCAACAGTGCCGCGTCGGTACGGGTGACGCCTGCTTCGGTAAGGATCGGGATCTGGTGGATGGTGAGGCCTATGGTCAGCGCCATGATCACCAGCGTCGAGATCACGATGCGCCACAAGGCAAGGCTGCGCCAGGCTTCCGCTACGGTCAGGCCGGGGAAATCCGGTCGATCCGCCGTGCTGCTCTTGGCCGCCCTCTGCTGAGCAGCGCGCGCCTTTTTCCGGCGATCATGGGCATCGAACAGAAAGAACCAGCAGATGATAAAGGTCACACCGCCCCAACCCACGCCCAGCCAGACATAGGCCATGCGCCAGCCGAAATCGTCGATCAGCCAGTTGGCAAGCGGCGGCAGGATCGCCTGCGCAGCAGCTGTACCGCACAGGGTAATGCCCAGCGCAAGCCCCTGCGCCGTGGTGAACATGCCGGCAACGGCGGCAGTCCAGACGGTAGTTTTCACGCTGATGGAGATGATCGCATAGATCACCCACAGCCCAATCCATTGGGCAGTCGATCCGTTCGCCAGACTAAAGGCTGCAATAGAACCGATCGTCGCAATGATCCCCGGTAGCGCGATGCGCCGGGATCCGTAACGGTCAACCATGACGCCAAAGAATGGGGAAAGCAGCGCCGTAAAAACCGCAGCGATGGTAAAGCCGACCGAAGTCAGCGTGCGGCTCCAGCCGAATTCGTTACCCACCGGTTCCATGAACATGCTGAGCGAGCCGGTCATGATGGACAGGAACGAGAAGCCGACGAAGGCCGCCATTACCAGCGTACCGCCCCGCTTCCATTCGTCCTTCGCGCTCAAAGGTACAGCTATCCCGCTGTCCGGAATCACCGGCTTCTCCTCACAGTTTTCTCCCTTGCGCGAAGATGTAGGGCATAGTGGGGGCTTGTCCATCGCCAAGAAAGCGTCGGTTCAGCGTGTCTTATATGGACAATACAGCTTGCAGCGAGGGCGAAGACACTCCATCTTTGACATCAAGTTTTTACGGAGCCCGCCACGATGGCCACTACCCCGACTGCAACCGCGACCGAAGCGTCCGCGATCACCTTGACCCCGCCCGAACCCGTGCCCGTGGTCGCGCCCGAGCAAGCCGTAGGACTGGTGCCAGTGACGTCTGAACAGAAATCAAAGCTGGAAGAGAAGGTCGAATCCTTCATCGCCGACCTTGTGGTACATGACGCCAATTCACCGGAATTCGGCAAGCGCGTGGACCAACTGACCAACATGGGCCGCAAGGAAATCGCGGCCGCCGCTGGTATGTCGAACCGCTTCCTCGACCGACCCGTACGGGCGATGGACAAGGACACCGGCGTCGGTGCCAATCTGGCTGAGCTGCGCCGCACAGTGGAAGAACTTGATCCCGGTCGGCAGGGTAATCTTTCGTCGGGCCGCAAGTTTCTGGGCATCATCCCGTTTGGTAACAGCCTGAAACGGTATTTTGACAGCTACACTTCGTCACAGGGGCATATTCAGGCGATCCTTGAACGGCTTTCCTCGGGCAAGGATGAGCTGCTGATGGACAATGCGGCCATTGATGTTGAGCGGATGAAGTTGTGGGAAGCCATGGGCAACCTTGAGCAGATGATCCTCATCTCGAAGACGCTCGACGCACGGCTTGAAGAGAAGGCGGCTGAACTTGACGCGACCGACCCAGCTAAAGCCAGGGCGATACGCGAAAGCGCGCTCTTCTATGTCCGCCAGCGCACGCAGGATTTGCTGACCCAGATGGCCGTTGCCGTGCAGGGCTATCTGGCGCTCGATCTGGTCAAGAAGAACAATGTGGAACTGGTTAAGGGCGTCGACCGCGCAAGCACCACCACAGTAGGCGCGCTGCGCACAGCCGTTACGGTGGCCCAGGCCATGTCGAACCAGCGGTTGGTGCTGCAACAGATCACTGCACTCAACACCACGACGGCGAACATCATCGATTCCACCGGACAGTTGCTGAAGGATCAGACCGGCAAGATTCACGAGCAAGCCGCCGCATCGACGATCCCGCTGGAAACCCTGCAACGTGCCTTCCAGAACATCTATGACACGATGGACAACATCGACACCTTCAAGGTTAAAGCGCTCGACAGCATGAAGCAGACGGTGACGACCCTTTCGAGCGAAGTGGAAAAGTCCAAAGGGTATATCGCCCGCGCAGAAGGGGCCGCGCAGGCACGCAAGTCGACCGATGAACCTTCTCTGCTGAGCCTTGAGGCTTAGGGGAAACCCCATGAACTCACCGGCTCACAACAGCGACCGCACACTGGCCGAAGCCCGCTCATCCCTAAATCGCCAGCAAGCAGGCGGGCGTCGGGTGCAATCCATCGGGCGCCGGTCGGCCGAAATTCGGCGCAAGCACATGCTGCGCAAGGCCGCACGCATCGGCGCGGCCGTGGGGGCCATCATCATCGCTGCCATGGTTGCCGGGCTAATCCTCGATGGCATCGGGTTTGCCGGGATCATGTTGACTATCCTTGCGATGATAGCGGCCGTTGTGATCCTGGGCAGCTTTCCCAAGCTCAAGGTGCCGGAAAGGGCCAGGCTCAACCAAGGCAGTGTACAAACGCTGGTTGGCAATACCGAGCTTTGGCTGGAAGCGCAGCGCCCTGCACTGCCCGCTCCTGCGGTCCAGGTTGTCGACCGGCTCGGCCTGCAATTAGATGCGCTGGGCGCCCAGCTTGAAGCGCTGGACGAAAAACAGCCGGCCATGGCCGAAGTGCGCAAACTGGTGGGGGAACACCTCCCCGGCGTCGTATCGGCCTATACGGCGATCCCCCGTCATCTGCGGGCCGAGCAGCGCGCTGGCGGAACGCCGGACCAACAGCTTGCCGATAGCCTTGCCAAAATCAGCGCCGAGATAGACAGCGTAACCCGCCAATTGGCCGAGGGACACATCGACACGCTTGCCATCCAGACCCGCTATCTCGACTACAAATACGGCGCCGGCGTCGAGGAACAGAACTGATGCGCATCGCAGTCCCACACAGTCTCGGCCGCGATGAAGTGCGGAGAAGGCTGCATGGCCGTCTGCCAGAGGTGGCGCAATTCGTCCCCGGCGGACTTGCCGAAGTGGAAACCGGTTGGGCAAACGAAGACCGCGCAACGCTGCTGATCCGGGCAATGATGCAGGAAATATCGGGAACCATCGACATCGAGGATACCCATGTCGTTTTCACCGTGATCCTGCCGCCCGCGCTGTCATTCGTTGAACCGGCGATCCGTGGCGCGATTGAGGACAAGGGACGCAAGCTGCTGCGTTAACGGTGGAGTGAAATAGCCCCGCGCCCCTGTCAAATCTTCCGGTCCAGTTCCAGAAACACATGCGGGATCCGCAGCTGCTGTGCCGCAATCTGGGTTTCACGCAGAAACAGCAACAACCCCGTCATCAGCAGCGCTATTGCCACGAAGAAGAACCCGGCGGCGACGCGTTGCAGGTCAAGCTTGGCAATTTCCTCTAGAAAGAGGATGGCGACCGTCACCCCAATGGCCAGCCCGGAAATCACCAGCAGGCGCATGGCGCGGCCGATTAGCTTGATGCGCTGATCGACGGCCCGGATTTCCAATACGACCACATCATGTTCGCGCCCCGTCGTGGCGAGATGCCGCCCCTCCAGATGCCGCCAGCGATCGACAATGCGGCTAAGGCGCGTCGACAGAAGGTTGAGGATATTACCGATCGCCACCAGCACGAACACCGGGGCAAGCGCCAACTGGATCGTCTGTGCGATCATGCCCGCGTTTGCACCAGAACGTCCACAACGCCCGGGTCCGCCAGCGTAGAGGTATCGCCCAGATTGGATGTGTCGCCTTCTGCGATCTTGCGCAGGATGCGGCGCATGATCTTGCCCGACCGCGTCTTGGGCAGAGCAGGCGCGAAATGGATGGTATCGGGCGTGGCGATGGGGCCAATCTCTGCCCGCACCCAAAGCAACAGCTCTTTGCGCAGTGCATCATCGGGTTGAACTTCGGCATTCGTGGTTACGTAGGCATAGATGCCTTGCCCCTTGATCTCATGCGGCATGCCAACCACGGCCGCCTCTGCCACCTTGGCATGGGCAACCAGCGCGCTTTCGATCTCGGCTGTGCCCATGCGGTGCCCGGACACGTTAATCACATCGTCAACCCGGCCCGTAATCCAGTAATAATCATCCTCGTCCCGCCGACATCCGTCTCCGGTGAAATACTTTCCGCGATAAGTAGAGAAATAAGTCTGAAAAAATCGTTCATGATCTCCCCAAACAGTACGCATCTGGCCAGGCCAACTTTTCGTTATGCAAAGATTTCCTTCGGCAGATCCGTACAGTACCGCACCTTCACCATCAACGATTTGCAACGTTACGCCGAACATCGGCTTGGACGCCGATCCAGGCTTCATGTCGATTGCACCGGGCATTCCCGTGATCGTTGCCGCGCCAGTTTCGGTCTGCCACCATGTATCGACAATAGGGCAGCGCCCATCGCCCACCACACGCCAGTACCACTCCCACGCCTCCGGATTGATCGGCTCTCCAACACTTCCCAGCAACCGCAGCGATTTACGGGACGTTTTTTGCACCCACTCATCACCCTCGCGCATCAAGGCGCGCAAGGCCGTGGGCGCCCCATAGAAGATGTTCACCTGATACCGGTCCACGATCTGCCAGAACCGGCTATGATCGGGATAGTTGGGCACGCCTTCGAACATCACCTGGGTCGCACCGTTCACCAGCGGACCGTAGACGACATAGGAATGGCCGGTCACCCAACCCACGTCGGCGGCGCACCAATAAACCTCGCCGGGCCGGTAATCAAAAACGTAGTGATGCGTCATCGCGGCCCAGGTGAGGTAGCCGCCGGTGGTGTGCAGCACGCCCTTAGGCTTGCCGGTGGAACCCGAGGTATACAGAATGAAAAGCGGGTCTTCCGCCCCCATCTCTTCTGGCGGACAATCGGCCGAAACGCGCTCACGCTGTTCATGCCACCAGTGATCGCGTGCAGTTTGCATGGCTACGCCATCGCCGGCATGGCGGACAACCAGCACCGCTTCCACCGATGGGCAATTGGCGATGGCAGCATCAACGTTGTTCTTCAGCGGCACCAACTTGCCGCCGCGCATACCGCCATCTGCGGTTACGACGATGCGGCTGTCGCAATCCTCAATACGGCCAGCCAGTGCATCCGGCGAAAAGCCGCCGAATACGACCGAATGAATCGCCCCAATGCGTGAACAGGCAAGCATGGCGATAGCCGCTTCGGGGATCATCGGCAGGTATATGGTAACGCGATCTCCGCGTTTAGCACCTAACCGCTTTAGAACATTCGCAAATCGACAGACATCTTCGTGCAATTCACGGTAGGTAATCTTGCGCTGCTGGCTCGGATCATCCCCTTCCCAGATGATCGCCACGGTATCGCCGCGCTCTGCAAGGTGGCGGTCAAGGCAGTTGGCGGAAACGTTCAGCGTGCCGTCGGCAAACCATTCGATGCCGAAATCCGCCTCGTCGAAGCTTGATGAGCCGAGCCGGGTCCACGGCTTGATCCAGTCCAGCCGCGCAGTCTCTTCCCGCCAGAATGCTTCCGGCTCTTCGATCGACTGGCGATATTTCTCTGCATAGCCAGCGGCATCGACATAAGCGCGCTTCGCCCATTCGGCGGGGACTGGGTGAATGGTTGACAAAATCTGGCTCTCCCTTGAGACGCGCGGACATTGCAGCCCGCGTCACCGCGCCGTCAAGGATCAAGCGACGCAGGATTGGGCAATGAGGCAGGTTCCGCCAGGGTCAAACGCAACATCGTCCATATTCATGGCCAGCCCGCAGCCGCCAGGGTGAATTGCCTCACCCCGAATGCGAACCGTCCCGTGCCGCGGAATGACAAGCAGGGGTTTCGCCGCATAGCGCAGCGCGGCATCCTCGGTCGGCAAGCCCTTCAACTGGTCGAAGCGAAACCATGGGCCAGTGGCAAGCTGCACATCCGCGCGATCCGGCATGTGAAAATGCATGTCGGAAGGATAGGGAACACCTTGCGCAACGCGTATGGCATCTTCCAGATGAAGCTCGCGAGGCCGCCCATAATCGTAAAGGCGGTATGTGATGTCGGAATTCTGCTGCACTTCGATCAGGCTGACCCCCGCGCCAATGGCGTGCACGGTGTTCGCCGGAATGTAGAAGAAATCTCCGGGATGGACCGGATGCCACACCAGCATATCCTCAATGCTGCCATCCAGAGCGGCCGCGCGCATCTCTTCCGGCGTGATGGGATCACGAAAACCAACACCCAGTTCCGCCCCCGGTTGGGCATCGATCACCAGCCAGCATTCCTCTTTCCCGTGGCCGGGTAGCTGCTGCTCGGAAGGGTGGACCTGCACCGAAAGCTTTTCGGAGGTAAAAATATATTTGACTAGGAGTTGGTCGAGTTGCGGAGGCGGCTCGAACCAGATTTCGCCGATCCGTTCCCCAATCGGCGCTACGAAAGGATCAGGCAGCGCATCGCGTCCCCAGGGCTTCGCCACCTGGCGGACGGGCAGCACGGCGCTCATTGGTTCACCGCACCCGAGAGTTTGCCAACTCTCTGCGCGCCCTCTGCCGTCGTGACCAACACTTCATCGCCATGCACGACCACGATAACATCGCTAAGGCCGATCACCGAAACGCGTGGACCATCGCTATCGACCAGGACATTGCGGCACTCGACCAATTCGGCCGTGCCCGTGGCGCTGTTGCCATCGGCATCGCAGGGCCGGGCTGCATGCAACGCCTGCCAGTTTCCGATATCCGACCACTCCATGTCCGCCGGGACCATTGCCGCGCGTGATGTATTCTCCATCACGGCGTAGTCGATCGATTCAGCATGAATCCGCGAAAACGCCTCCACATTCGGGTAAAAACGGCGGCCATCGTCGGTCCCGTTGCGTACCGACTGCTCCACAGTCTTGGCAAGCTCCGGCCGATGTAGCCTGAGTTCATCAAGAAAGCTTTTCGCCTGAAACGCAAATATGCCGCCGTTCCAGGCATAGCTACCGTCAGATAAAAAGCGTTCGGCCTGCACGAGATCTGGCTTTTCAACGAATTGTGCGACGCGAAAGCCCTCGCTGCCAATGGCATCGCCGCATTTGAGGTAGCCGAAACCGGTCTCCGGCCGCTTTGCCTCGATACCGAACGAAACCAGCCAGCCCTGCTCCGCCAGTGCGGCAGCAGCGCGCGCCGCCGCAGTAAAAGCCTTGCTGTCGCCGATGTAATGATCGCTTGGGCACACCAGCAACACCTCTTCATCTGGCGCACGCAGCGCCACAAGCGCGATGGCCGCTGCCGTGTTCTTTGCGGCAGGCTCAACAATGATTGATGCATCAGGCGCCGAAGCCAATTGGGCCTCTACATGGGCCAGGTGCTCCGCCCCGGTGACAATCACTGGCGCGGCAAAGCCCGGCTGGGCAAGGCAGCGATAGACAGTTTGTTCGAACAATGTGCGTTCCCCCATCAACGGAAGGAAGGGTTTGGGCATGCTCGCCCTGCTACGCGGCCAAAGGCGAGTTCCGCTGCCGCCGCAAAGTATAACTGGAACAATGTTTGTCATATACACCATGGAATGCCTGAGAAGCCCACCTGCTCCCATCAGGTTAGGACTTTTTTGTGCTTGGGTCGAACCACCACTGTCGCCAGTGGTAGACCGACGTCACAGGATTGCCTGCGACATCCGTAGCTGGACGAAAACGAAATCGATCAACAGCAAGGCGGCAGGTTATCCGGTCAGCCTCTGCATCGCGACTGGGACGGTGAACGCGGCAATCGGTCACACGGCCGTCCGTGCCCACTGTCAGCGCTATGATAACCTCGCTGCCAATCCTGAGATCGCGGGACGCAGGCGGGTAATCACGAGCAGAATTGATATCTCCAGCCACTTTCACTGCCTTTGTGGCACGCCGCGCACCCTGCCCGTCACCGCCCGATCCACTGCCTGTACCGGTGCCTTGCCCACCAGCACCCGTACCCTGACCCGCGTCGCGCGCGCCCGCGGCGTTGGCCGTGCCCGTCGATTTGACGGGCGGCGCAGGCAATTCAGCCAGAACGATCTTTGGCTTTGGCGCAGCGGTTTCCTTCGGCACGGCTTTTCGCCCAGCTTCTGCAGCAGCGCCGGCCTGCTCCGCATCCTGTGCAGGTTTCGGCGAGGGCGGCGGGCTGATGATAGTGACATTCACCGCCTCCAGCGCCTGCCGCGCCACACTGTGCGGTAAGCTGGGCGCGAAGGCGCGGATCAGCGCTAATATCGCAACGAGATGAAATAGGGCGACAGCAAGGGCGACCCAGATCTTGGCGCGTTGGGGAGAGGTGATATCGGCCTGCATCACGCCAGCCGCTATCGCATGCGTGATTTCTCCCGGCAATGCAGAGCGTTGGGTAGAACGAGTGTCAAGACCCGCGCGCATCTATAACTTTCGGGGATTAGCTATTGATTGATAGCAGAAATTGCACGATTGGCCGCGACCTGAGGGGTGAAGATCATGGCTTGCCTGAAGTTTGCGTCGCCGGCTGCCATTGCGGCGGTCTTGGCCCTGTCTGGCCAATCGACCCTGGCGCGTGAGGCACCGTCCAGCGCGGAACGCTTTCCCATCGGCACCTCGGGCACCGTCTGCGAAGCGCAAGGCGTGGCAATGGGCGATGGGCGCACCTCCATCTACGAACGCAAGTGGAAGATTCTCTGCCGTGACATTGCCCGCCCGGTGGGCACCGCCTTTGCATTGCGCGGCAGCGACCCCGGACCACGGGCCACTGCCGGACGCGACGAGGCGCTGGATTGCGGCACTGCCAGTACCATCGCCATCGAAGGAGTCGGCACCGGATCCGTCACCGATTGCCGGGGGCAAACATCCGGGCTCACATGGAAAACATACAGCCACCGTGCACGCGGGACGACGTATGTTGTGGAAGGTCTTGCGGGATATGACAGCGCCCTGCGCCTCACCATGGCCAATCTGGTTACCGACGCTGTAGTTTCGGGAACAGTAGATGTTGTGAACCTCGGGTCTGCTGATCCACTGGCCATCGCGCGCGCGCGCGCTGCCGTCAGCGATGTCGATACGGTGATCGGTCAGGGCTATCGCGGTAATAGTTCCGGCGCCTATGCAGAAGCAGCCGAACTCTTTGCCGCCGCGCCCGCGCTTCTTTCAAGCAACCCATCCGAGAATGGCGCCAAGCTGCACGAATTGAAGGTAAACCGCGCCCTTCAGCTGTCAAACCTTGGTGCGTTCGACCAATCCGCACGCTTGTTCGCCGAAGCGCGCAACATGCCCACGCGCGATCCTGTACAGGTGCGGCTGGGCCGCAATTTTGAAGCGATTGACGCTATCAATCAGGGCAACGCACTGGCCGTCCCTGCAATTCTAGACCGGCAGATGCCGCCGCTGGCGGCCCTGGCATCCGACACTGTGGATGGCAGCATCCAGATCGACGGGTCGACTGCTGCAGGCATCAACGCATCCAACGGCGTAGCGATGGCCAGCATCCTCGGGCAGGAAACACGCATCAGCCCCACCGAACGGGCAATGATTCTTGATGCGCAGGCCCTCCAACTGCGCGGCACGGCTCTGCGATTGCAAGGCGATCCCGCGTCGGCGCGCGCGTCCCTCAACCGCGCATATGCGGACGCCATGCGTGTTCGTGACGGCAAGGTTGTTTCGATCATGCGACTGCGCGCGCAGATACTTTCGGAAACCGCGCTTGCCCA
>Ga0233380_1000228_pt1 | contig 32047 bp, 25 predicted proteins | sample ElkDunMinimDraft_9_FD_191541 | JGI IMG/M metagenome (GOLD analysis project Ga0233380, IMG submission 191541) | Fecal eukaryotic communites from dung pellets of Tule Elk in California, USA - Elk Dung F36 | ecosystem: Host-associated > Mammals > Digestive system > Large intestine > Fecal | place... | reverse complement strand
TGGCGAGTCGGCTCCAGAATACCTAAGATGACATGCGAAAAGCGGTCATCGTTCTTATAAAAATAAATTTAGCCATAAATATGAGAGTGAGCAATCGCAAGCAAACTTTTTATGCGCACTTAAAAATTTCGAGATTAAGACCAGTTGTTAGTTGCCCAAGGCTTGCGATGGTATGACTACTTCTGGCCGGTAGCACTGGCTCAGACCGACCCATAGCCGTCTTTCATATAGGAGTTAAGCAGAAACTCGGATTCGGTATGAAAGAATTTTTAGTCGATTTCACGCGTCCCTCTGAACGAGTATGTAGATGGCTCAAGCTTGAACATTACATCCGATAGGAGGATATTCAGGCCGAGATGCTTATTGCCGAGACTAGCTCGCATGGTGCGACAGAGGTGAGTGAACGCCAAGATTTCTTGTTCCTGCTCCAGCGTTCCTCCTTGCAGCCAGAAACGCTCCATTGCTTCTACAACTGGGCTATCTGAGCAGATGCAGATTCTTACTTTTGCATCGTTCAGCATGACAAGTTCTTTGAGCTCGTCTTGTGTATGACCAGTCCTACGAGCTGCACTTAAGTGTGAAATAGCACGAATGAAGTCGCTGTAGGCATCAAGGCGCATCTTTGCTAGTTCGTCTCGGCGACTCTTCCGCTCGGCAAGCAAGTGACCAAACAAAGCGCCGACCAAGCCAGTAATGAGAGCAAGTAAGGCAGTAAAGGCTGTGGACATGGCTAAGGCTGAATGAGCAAATAAGCCGATAGTACTTCGGCAACGATTTCTGCTTTTACCGTTCTACGGCTGCCGGAAATCGACCCAGAGCGGTCTATCAAGGAAGTCCGGTTTAAGGTCTGCCTCAGAAAGTATGTCCTTGGGTTGCACTCTGAATGTTTGTGCAAAAAAAATCCTGTGATCTGCCTCGAAAACCTATGTGCCAAGAGCTTCGTCGACTATCTTGCTTAGCTCGAGGATCTCCCTCAGTGCCGCTGTTCGCTCTAGTCCATCTTTGACCTTAGTAAGCACAATGCGATCCACATCGTTTTGCACCGCTCGTAACATATGGCGAGATCGTATCTTTCTTGCTCGCGCCAATACTTCACTCCTAACGTCATCGGAAAGCATTTGCATGTAGATTACTGCCTCCACAGTAAACATGTTCTCGCCAGCTCTTGAGTGATAAATCTTGATCCATCCTGGCCAATGCCCCCTCTCGGCAGAGGGGGCCCATAGATTAAGCCAAGCCTTTCTGCATATATAGAGAGACTTAACCTTTGCATCGAAATCTATATCTGAGATCTTCAATGCAACCGGCTTCGTGAATGTAATCCAAGCACTAGCATCAATTACATAGTCCCAAAGTCGGTATCTCTGCTGGTATTCAACTAAAAGAGGGGATGGAGCAGTCGAAGTCATCTCATTCACGGTGTCTTGCCAAGTCCACTGCCTAAAGCGCTCCATCTTTTTCAGTACCGCTGAGTGCTTCTCAGCTATATGCAATACCTTCTCGTCGGCATCTTCCAATGCCACAAATGGCTGTTCAAAAACATCGTCTAGATATGGGCGGTAGGTACGTAGAACCTGAAGACTTTCACTACTTACGTGCCCGAGCGCAAGTTGTTGATCAATAAGATCAACAGCCCACTGGTAATCAAGCTTGATCCATCCTTTTCCATTAGGCACTGAGTTTGAGTCAGAATCCATGAAGATATAGAGCTGTGTCCATTCGGTACTATTCTTCATGCGTTTGGTTACCGCACTCTTATACCGACTTAATTGATCTGGGCCTTGAGCTGCTCCATACTTGTTTTCTAGGATAGCAATGACTTTGCTAACTGGATCCACGATTGCCAAATCGCAGCGACCTGTTTCTACACCGAACTCTCTGATACAAAGTGCCGCTCCAAGTGAAATTAAACCGAGCCGGCTTGGTGAGATTGAAAACATTCCATCTCGAACTCTTGGTTCTGCGTTCTGCCATGCTGCTCGTAACAATGAGCGCAATGGGAGGTCGCCAAGTCCATGCCCCTCACCGGGGCTTAGCAACCAAGCGAGGAAATTCGAGATTTGCATTTCTTTGGGATACGCAATAGCCAAAGCATCTGTCTCCCTAGCCAAAGCTCGCAAATGGTGCACAGTTTGATCGGCAAAAAACTCTTCAAGTTGATCTTCAGTCATAGAAAAATCTACTTACAAAACTCGTGATAGGAAACTACCGGCCAAGAGCTGACAGTCAAGGAATAGTCAAATATGGCTCTACGAAGCGGTCTCAGGTCTGGAGCTATACCTATCATTCCTCCGCGTAAGAATGCACGAGTGCTCAGGGGAGCAATTTTTGAACACCGCAATGCAGCTATTGCTGCGTGCAGGCGCTTGGGACGCGGAATCTGGAAGCTACCAGCGGCGAAGTCTGATGGAAACCAAGATGAACTGCATCAAGCGGTTAGGCTAGCGTGTGATGTCTCGTACTTTTGAACGCCAAGTTAACTTGAGCAGCCATATTGAATCGATTTACTGAGCTGTGCCGTCCTCAGACGGCAGCCGTGGCATAGCCACGGCCGGGGTTTGGGGTAACTCGCCTCAAACTGGATTTATGCAACAACGCCGCTACATGCCATGATCAGTAGCAACAACAGCTAAGCGGTCAAATATTATTTTTTGGTATAGCCCTTCTGAAAAAGCTATTGAGTTTGAACCAGATGCATCCCCATGAACATCTTCAACGAACAATTTACACTGAACGCTTTGCCCCCAATATGTGTTAATAAGCTTGCGATCCTCTTCAGGGAGCTGCGATATGTCCGTCGATGAAAAGGTTCCAACCACAGTGGAGTTTGGAGAAATTTCAGACTTTACTTCAAAGTCATTCAAGGTTAGCTTTAGGTCTATGTAATTTTCTTTGCCAATATAAACTCTAAATAAAGCTGGTTTTTTTATGGAGGTATTAAGGCGACCAGAATTTATCAATGTTGCAGATATCTCAAAATACGACCTATTTTCGATTAAGTCTGTTTTAATTTGCTGAACCTTCCTTTCAATTGATGGGATTGAAGATTGAAGTTCATCATATTTTTCTTTGGCCTCGTTAAAATTTTCTTCGAAGTGCTTTTTAAATTCATCCAGAGTGAATTCAACATTGCCTACGTTATATTCAATTTCTGGACTTAAAGGCCTATTTAGCTTGTTGCATTCGTGCTTTGAAAAAGTCTCTTTTGTGAAGCTATTTATCTTTTCTAATTCAGCTTTTCTATCTGCAATTTTCTCAGGGGCATCCTTTAATTCTTGCCTTGCTCTTACTAGCAATTCTTCTAAGTCGTCTAGTGTTACCGAACGATCTGAATTCCCACGCTTTGGCACTCCATTCACTAAAAAAAATGGACCACGGGCTCCCGCCTCTTTCATTTTCCTCAAAAACGAAAGCTCAGAATGTTCATCTAGTGATATTTTGGCTTTCTCAGAAACTTTACGACTTATTCCATTAACCTCTAGTGCTAATTTGGATTTTTGAACAATATATGTTTGCCAAATAGGAACACACAACGCTACTACAGCGCCAGCAAAGGCCGCGATCAAATTTGAGTAGTCAGTCAGTTTGGCTAACAGTGCATATGAAGCCATTCCCAGAACTAGACCCAACACCAAGAAACCTGCGAGATACAGGCTCGTTCTTTTTTCCGCACTCACTTTTTTCAATTTCTTTAGTTCCTCATCATGTAACTTGATTTAGAAGACTTGCGATGTGCATGTCTAGTTCGCCTATTACTCTGTGATTGTGCAACTCGACTGGTAAATTCGTTGTTGTACTGTTTAGACATACCTAAAAATTTTGATCTTAGTCTTTGAAGGTGCCTCAAGATCAGAGTCCCAAAGACTGCTACTGGCCGATCTGCGACTGTCGAAAATCGACCCAAAGCCGATATACGAGCGGCTCCAAGGTGGTTATTGAAATGCTCGGCTGTGGCAGGTTAGTGGAGATGAACCCTTGTTAGCGATCTGGTGAAGTAGCAATCGCCTTGAGGAACATCGAAGCTTGTGAAGGCTCGGAAAATTCAATCCATTGCAGATGCGCAAACTCGCTATGCTCGCGTAAAGCGGCGAACTTTGACTGGTTCTTTGCATAGGTGGATAGAGACCAAAGAAGTACCGATTCTTTGGAGAGAAATGCCATCCGCAATGATTCCCGGTTTCCATGGGGTAGGCGTTTGCGAGTTATGCCATGGCTGAGAGTGCGCCGGAGCAGACGAGAAAATACAGTAAAGCGATCGTAGTTGAGCCAAACGACATGCGTCGCTCGCGACCAGAGCACGTTCCGAACAGCACTGTAATTGCCATCGGCTACCCAGCATGTACCCCGAGTAGCTTCATCAACTGAATGCTTGAACTGCTCGGCTGGCACTGCTTGCCAGTCTGGCCCCCAGTAGTACGAATCAAGTTCCATATATGAGGCTTGAATCTCATGCGCCAGCTTTTTTGCAAAGGTAGATTTGCCCGCGCCACTGGTGCCGATGACTAAATAGCGCATTTCACTCCTGTGCTGCTAAATGACTGTCAGCCATACTGACTGTATGAGAGGAAAACAGGAAATTCTAATTGGCGCGCAGCTACGCACTGCATTAGCTGCTGGCTCATCTGTGACCGCTGCAACGCGCTCACAGTTTCCGTTGGGAGTTTCACTCTAAGGATTTTTTGACCGATAGCTGCCATCACAGAAACACCAGTACGGTGGATCAGTTGCGCAGGAGGGCGTTGTCGGCTACGTCAGCGTTCACAGCTGGAGCCACTGCGCGATGAGGTGGTTGATTGGCGATGCAATCCGTCAGTAAATGCGGGAGTTTGATGCGAGAGATTGAACGCAGCGTAGTGCAGCAGAAAAAAGCCGCCCGTAGGCGGCTTCAAGACAGGGCAGCTTACTCTTTGATGACTTCCACCACATAACGGCGCTTACCTGTGGCATCTACCTCTACTTCCCGCCCGTGGATATCAGATTCAAAGCCCGGAATCTGGGCATCCTGCTCCTCCGCAATGCGCAGGTAGTTGAAGATGGCTTCAGCCTTTTCGTTGTAGCGCTCGCCTGGCATGATCAGCGGAATTCCAGGCGGGTAGGGCACCAGCATGGTTGCGGCAATACGTCCCTTGAGTTTAGTGACCTCCACTTTCTCAACCTTTCCCTGCACCAGCAGGTTGTAGGCTTCAGCAGGGATCATGGCCATATCAGGCTGCTCTACATACATTTCGCGCATGACCTTGGGCACGTTGTGCTTGTGGTTGAACTGGTGCAGTCGATCGCACAGATCGCGCAGGCCTGTGTCTGCATAGACGTCCGGATGGCTTGCCACCAGGTCGGGCAGTACCAGGCTCAGTGGCGAGTTGGCGGCGTAGTGTTGCTTGAAGCTCATGAGTTCGGCCACCAGCGATCCCCACTTGCCTTTGGTAATGCCCATGGAAAACAGCACCAGCAACGAGTATAGGTTGGTCTTTTCCACCACGATGCCGCGTGACCAGAGGAACTTGCTGACCACGCTGGCGGGAATGCCTTGCTCGCTCATCTGTCCATCCATCTCCAGGCCTGGCATGGTGAGCGTGACCTTGATGGGGTCGATCATCACGAAGTTGTCGCTCACATGGTCGAAACCATGCCATTTGCCATCGGGGCGCAACTGCCAGTCTTTGGGCTGAGCGGGCGAGATTTGGGTAGAGGACTTTTGCAGATGCTTGGCCACGATCTCCGGCTGCCAGACCTTGAACCACCAGTCCTTTTTGTCCAGATCAGATTCGATCTGAAGCATGGCGCGGCGAAACGCCATGGATTCATCATGCATCTCCTGTATCAGCGATACGCCTGCCTGACCTTCCATCATCTTCGAGGCGATATCGCAGGCCGCAATCACTGGGTAGAGAGGGCTGGTCGAGGTGTGCATCATGAAGGCTTCATTGAAGCGCCCCATGTCCAGCTTGTGCTTGCGGCTGTTGCGCACATGAACCATGGATGCCTGAGAGAAGGCTGCCAGCAGCTTGTGGGTAGAGTGTGTGGTCAGGATGATGGCATCCTGCTCACGCGGTTTGCCCTTGGCCATGCCGTAATAATGTTCATAGAAGGGGTGGAATGCTGCATAGGCATACCAGGCTTCGTCGAAATGCAGGAAATCAACGGCGCTGCCTATCTTCTTGGCAATTTTCTCGGCGTTGTAGCAAAGCCCGTCATAAGTGGAATTGGTGACCACGGCAATGCGCAGCTTGGCTCCGTTCTTCATGGCTTCGGCAGCCAGCGGACTTTTTGCAATCTTGGCCTGCATGGCCTTGGGCGAGAACTGATCCTCGCTGATAGGCCCGATGATGCCGTGCGCATTGCGGCTGGGTGAAAAATACACCGGGATAGCACCGGTCATGATCAGCGAGTGCAGCAACGACTTGTGACAGTTGCGGTCAACAAAAACCACATCGCCACGGGCCACAGTGCCATGCCACACAATTTTGTTGGCCGTCGAGGTGCCGTTGGTGACAAAGAAGGTGTGGTCAGCGCCAAAGTTCTTCGCCGCGTCGGTTTCTGCTTGGCGAATGGGGCCGCTGTGATCTAGCAGTGAGCCCAGCTCAGGCACAGAAATCGACAAATCGCTGCGAAGCGTGTTTTCACCAAAGTACTGGTGAAAAGCGCGCCCCACCGAGGACTTGGTAAAGGCAACGCCACCAGCGTGGCCCGGGGTGTACCAGGAGTAATTGGATTGGGCCGTATGCTTGATCAGCGCCTTGAAGAAGGGTGGCAGCAAATGCTCCATGTACTCTTCGGCGGTACGCATTACTTGGCGCGCGATGAAAGTCTTGGTGTCCTCGAACAGATAGAAATAGCCACGGGCGTACCTCACCAAGTTGGTAGGCACTTTTTCGACAGATCCGCGCTCGCCATAGAAAAATACGGGCAGGTGAGGGTGGCGTGCCAGGTTCTCATCGAGCAACTGCTGTATTTGAGCGAATTGCTGGTTGGCATCCTTGTCCGCGTCTATGGATATCAACACGGCTGAAGCAGCCAAATAGGTGCGCGCAGCCACCAGCGCATCGTCGAGCGTGAGGTTGGCCATAACGCGCTGGCCAGAGCTCTCCAGCTCCTGCGCCAGAGCTCGAATGATGGTTCCACGCAGGCGAGGTGATTCGTACTCACTGTCAATAATGACGACCGGATAGTCCAATGTTTTGAAAAACATAGTCAGGCTCCATTTCCGTGGATCAGGGATGAAAAAGCTCAAATCAATTCAAACTGGCTTGTCCGCTGCAGCTGCACGTTCTTGGTCTAGGCGCAGCATGCGGGTGCTGACAAAGCCGTAGAGCGTGAAACCAAAAATGGTTGCTACTCCGCCCAGCAGCAGTGCTTGGGAGCCTGAGCTGTAGAGCGCCAGATAGCTATAGGCTGCAGCGATCCACGAAATAATGTTGACAAACAAGGCTTTGCGAGGCTCTACGCCTGCCACCTTCTGGATGGTCATCAACGCCGCCATGGACAGCACGTAGGGCACAAGATTGGTGACCACAGCCAAATTCGTCAGTGTGTCGAATTGCTTGGTGAGATCAGGGCTGATGGTCAGCAGGGCCAAACCGGTTTGCGCGGCCAGCAAAATCAGCATGGCAACGATGGGTGTGCCTGCCTTGTTGACCTTGGAAAATATGGGCAAAAAGTAGCCCGTATCGGCCGAACTTTTGAACACCTGCGCGATGGTGAACTGCCAGCCTAAAAGCGAGCCAATGCAGGCCAGCACCATCAGACCCATGATGATTTGCCCAACCAGTGGCGAAAACATTTGAGCAAATACCAGCCCAAACGGCGCTGTAGAAGCCGCAAGCTCAGGGTTGGAGACAATGCCCGCCATCACGTTAGTCGACGCGATATAGATGACGGCAGCACCAATCGTGCCGCCAAGCACAGCAATAGGTACGTTTTTCTCGGGGTTCTCAACGGCGTCTGAGTTTGCGCAGGCCGACTCCATGCCCAGAAACGCCCAAAGCGTGATGGCCACAGAGGAACTGGCAGCCTGAAAGTAAGACAAGCCATGAGGATTCCAAGCCTCTGCATAAGTGCTTGGGCTGAACCAGAACCAGCCAAAGGTAGAAACGCCCACTACCGGCAAAATCACGCCCCAGACGGTGACGCTGCCGATCTTGCCGGTGATACCAGCGCCGCCAAAGTTGGCGAATGTCGTGATCCACAGCAGGGCAATTGTTGCCATGCCAACCCCCATGGGGCTGAGTTTCATGCCGAAAAGCTCAGTCATGTAGCCAACAGCCGTGATGCCAATAGCAACGTTGGCAATCAATAAAGAGGTTCCGTAGGTGTAATTCACCAAATAGTTGCCAGAGCGGCCAAACGCATATTCAGCGTAGCCACCCATACCGCCTGATTTGCGGCTCAGCATGCCGCATTGAGCAAAGCAATAGGCAAGAGCCAGAGAGCCGGTGGCCGTCACCAGCCAGGACAAAATGGAGATCGCCCCCACTTCTGCTAACTTCGTCGGCAGTAGCACAATGCCTGACCCCAGCATGTTCACTACGGTGAGCATGGTGAGCTGCACCACCGTCATTTTTTTGTGTTGTGTCATTTTTCACCTCATAGACCTCAGTTGGGAAAACTTCGTGGGCTTCTGGAGAAAACGGTGCTGGGTAGCTATCTGCTGATAGTGCCTGAGTCGCTGCGCCTCTTGAGATATGGCGGCAAGGGAGCGGCACCATAGTGAGGTCTACTTTGTATTGCCTGAAATCAAAACTGACTCATATGTTTTGCAGGCATGCAGTGAATTTATCAAAACTTAATGAATTTGCAAGAGCAAAAATTGGCCACAGGGTTTGTAGATTGGCTGGCTGCTTTGCTTGACTCAAACTGCATTGCTAGCGCGCTGGGGGTGGGGCACAATGGCGGATCAATGCTTGCATCTGGCAGTATGAAAGCTGAGCAGATTGACGGCCCAAACTGCTTTTTAGTTTTGTGCCTCGGCGCCGCTCATTGGCAAGCAGCGCGCCGGTGTGAGTCTTAGCAGCAAATTCACCAGTCATTCGCACTGTAAATCCACCATCTAATCGCGCAGTAGCACCATTTGTGAACGCCTGGGTAGAAAACAGCAAGTTTCTGCGTATCAGCGCCACTGCACTGGTACACATGTGATGGCGCTATCGTTCCCGGCTAATCGAAGCCAAGAACGGCTGCAGGCTGAGAGCGGCCGCTAAACGAGGCCCGCGTCAACGGCTCCTTCCTCTGCATAGCGGCCTGTGACTGCGTCAGGCTGATGTGAGTCCCACGTGTCATGGCTACCGCGACGGACCATATCAAGATCAGGTAACTGAGCTTAGATAGAGTAGCCGGCGTGTCGGCGCCTAAAACAAGAGCGGCTGCCTTGACGCCAACACCGAGACTGCCTGACGACTGCTGCTAGGTTGGATCGCTATTGGACATGCCGGACGGGCGAGAGGATCAGACGGTCAGGCGTCGTGACGACGCGGCAGAGACCGGAAACCGCCAACGGTGTCATCTTCATGTCGCGGGAGGACAAGGAAGGCGAGATGCAGTTGATCACCTACCGAACCAATTCTGACAAGCGTCACCTTCGCCCTGTAGTGCTGGGTGAGCGATTGATGGTCGTGAAGGGACGTTGTCAACGTCTGGGCGAGGTATGCGACATCATTGCCGGGCATCCGGAAGCCTGCCCTCGATCCTGGCGAGCTGGCAACGAAGAGCCGGGATTTCAGGTAACACGTCCGTGCTCTGTGCGCCTCGGCCTACATTAACGGTGAGCGGTTGGCGCCCGCTGATGCTGTGAGGCGACAGCGGGATGCACCAAGGGATGAGAGTTGCAACAAAACTATTTACGAACGATGGACGAACACGAAAGCTCCGCCGGAGGCATCCTTGCGATGCTGCTTCCTCTCAAGGATCGTGTCGGGTTGATCCCGCTATCAGATCGCTTTGAGTTCTCGCTAGCCCCTTTGTCTGAGGTTAGGACTGCGGACGAACATGTCTTGTTGGAGATCGCACCGTTGGAGGCTAGCGCGGCAGGCGATACGAAAGCAAGAGTTGCCTCACTAACGGTTCTCTATGGAGAGAATGGTTGGGGCAAAACGCACTTAATGCTAGAGGCATGCAAGACGTTGTCGAATGTGAAGGGCGAGCGACGTATCGCTCTGATCTTCGTGTCGCAAGGGGTGTTGTACCTTGACCCCGGATCGATTCTAAGGAGACGCATCCGTGCCGTTTTCAACGGCCGGGAGCTTGGCGTCAGAAGCGTTGGCCATGAATTCGGCGCTGCCTTCTACAGCACCTCGCCATTCGAGGCCATCAAACGGCGGACGCTAAAGGCGGAAAGGTTCTTTGACGTCACCCCGAGCTTCTCGCCGACGAATCCTTTCGAGGGGGAAGCACTGCTCCGGTCATTTGCGAACCTGCCTAAAGATTTTGAGTTCATCAAAATCGCCGAAGTCCGTATGAATCTGCGCGTCCCTTCTTTACGCTCAGTCCTGGAAAAGATCCTCCCATACCTGAAGCGCAATAATTTCAAACTGTCACACCTCGAAGACCAGCAATGGCGATCTCTAGCGAAATTGGAGCATCTTCTCTATAAACGCGCACAAGATGCACTCGTGGTCAGCCTACTGATCGCAATGCAAGGGGGAATTGGCCATGCGGCGCAAGCCTTGCTGCATTTTGCGGACAGGCTAAACCTGTTCGATGAACGGAACAGCAGGGCTCAGCTCACAGAAGAAGCAATGGATAAGGCGACCGACGTGGTCCTAAGTTTCCTTGCCACTGATTTCGGCATGGGCTTCACAGACTTTCAAGATCCATTGACTCTGTACAACTTCATCGATGTCGAGTTACCTATGCGCATGTACGGTCTTGGGCGGCACACAAAGCTCGGTGAGCTGGCTGAAATTGCCAACAATTTTTCAGACAGAGACTGGGACTACCTGCAGCAAGTTACTCGACTAGGTTTAGTCAAATGGTCATTTCGCAACCTCAGTAGCGGACAAGTCGCATTCCTGATGCTTTTTTCATCATTGGCAAATGCGATGACGCGTCTGCAGGCGGGGCGTACAGCCTTCTTGTTCATAGACGAGGGCGAAATGTTCATGCACCCTGCTTGGCAAAGGCGCTACATCACCGACCTCCTGACCTTCCTTGGAGAATATCCAGCAGTATCCTCACGTTTGCATGTTGTTCTATCGACTCATTCGCTTATTGTCGCAGCCGATGCGCCGCCAAATCGTCTATTCAATGTCAAAACCGGAGAGATGGTGAATGGATTCGGATATGGTCCGAAAGACATGCTCGATTACATCTACGGGGTGCGCGATTTTCAAGGGGAGCACGCAGGTCGGCTGATGGAGGCGTTGGTTGATCACATTCGGAACAGAACCTCTGGATCGATGAGTGCGGAGGAGGCGCTCGAATTGGCCAGCAACATCGCTGACGATCGCCTTCGAAGATACCTGACCAACGAGCTATCTCGCCGCAGTGAAGCAGGCAGTAATCATGATTAACTTGAAGGCACTCACAGCTAGTGCAAAGGCTAGTCACCTGAAGATACTGAAGGATCGATTTAATGAGGCACGGCCAACAAAGGCTCTCGCTAAAAGCGTCAAGTACCCTACGTACATCGACGATCTTCTCAAGTATCTCGGCGACAACCTGACGACGATTCTCACTGGTGCTCCGGAACAACTGACGGACATTGTTCAGGTCGTCTGTACGCGGTTTGTGCACTTTCATTCGCAGGCGCAGCTCAGCCGTTCATCGAAGGCATGGAAGAGCAACCCCAAGGACGCAGCGGCTGTACTACTCGTTGAGAAGTGTTTCGACTACGACAGGTTCTCGAAAAAATCCGGTGAATGGGGAGCGTACCAGCTAGTGCATGAGGTTGGCCTCCGGATCTGTCCGTACTGCCAGCTTCATCACGTGAACTACCACATGCCCGCCGGCAAGAAGACGTTTGCGCTTCGGCCACCACTCGACCATTTTCTCCCGAAGTCAAACTATCCGTACCTCGCCGTTTCTCTCGGTAATCTTGTTCCTTGCTGCGGGCAGTGCAATTCCGGAGTGAAGCTTGCCCTCGACCCGCTCAGCAAGGGTATTCGTCATCCTAGCTCAGCCTTGCCGAATGGCCGCATCAAGTTCAGCGCGCAGGGCTCCATCCCGGCGAAGATCGGCGGCACGGTCGCAGATGTTCAGCTTGCGCTCGTGCCTCCAGATGTTGAAGCTAAAGCGCACATCGAGTCATTCAAGCTTGAGCAAAGATACGGGTGGTACGCGCGCGAGATCTTCGATCTGATAGAGAACTACAACCGATTCAAGGAATACCCACTGGCGGTACAAAGGGCTGTTTGGCCTGCCGAGCTAGTCCTTGGCTTTGCGCCGAACGCGGCTCCCGACAGAGCGCTAGGCTTTTGCCTTCTTGACGTATTTCGAGAACTGGAATCGGGGAAGGTCGTCTAGGGGGCGCGGCGCAGAGTTCAAGTCTGCAGACACCCCGTGGGCGGGCAGAGGGCGGCTTGACCTAACGTCGGCTTCCTGGTCGGGAGCGGCCGAATAAAGCAATCCCCACGACGGGCCGCAATCGCTGCACAGCAGACACCTGCTAGCAAATCGCAGGTGGTTTTGCTATGTGACTTGGTGATGATTTTGCGTACTTGATGCAAATACTCACCGCACGGCTCTGACAGAAAATTCACTCGTAGAACAGGGTGAAGAATGCGGTAGTCGACACGAGGCCCGAGCCCATCGCAGAAAGGCTTGCCGCAGTACGGAAATAACGTGCCGTCAACGGAATCTTGACCGGTGTGTTACCGGAAGATGTCGTGGTGTGGAGAAATTTTGAGCCCAGCTGCAGTTGAGTGGTGCCGCTCAGATCGCCCTTGAAAAGGGCGACCCCCACCCCGCTTGCCATACCCTTGCCACTGCTATTGGCTAGAATGTTGCCGACGCCGCCAGCGGAGGTTTGTGTGCCGTCAACCTGGTAGCTGACCTTCACACCACTGTCGCAGAGCAGGTTGATATTGAAAGTTTTCGCCTTGTCGTTGGCCCATGGGATCGCTGAGTACTCAAAATCTGCCTTGGCGACAGGCGGCAGGCGCACGTCGATAGAGCGGCTGTCAGCATTCACCTCACAGCCTAGCCCGATGATTTGCGAGCTACCTATGAGGGAGAGCGTCGTTACCACCAAATCGCTGTAGCTCACTTCGGAAGTCCCACCAACAGTGACCGTTTCCGTAGAAATATCGCCAATAGTGAGCGTTCCCGCAGAAACATCGATGTCATCGGTCTTGATCAGGCGCACACGCCAGTTGGTACTCAACGGGTACCTCGCTGGCGCTGCCACCAGCCAGCTTAGGCTAGGCAGCGGGGTGATTTGGGTTGGGTTGGAGTTGCAATTTCCGAGTGGCTGGTTGCACCAGAACACCGAAATACCGATGCCCGGCACATTGGTGGCGAATACCGAGGGAAAGCCGTTGCTGGTATGCCCAGCAACTGCCGCACCGATGCCGCCAGCATGAGTGCCGCTCACGTAACCCGGAAGGTAACAATCGATTGTAGTTTCAGAAAATCCCTTCCAGCCACTGTCCCACAGCGGGGTTCCGTTGGGGGCGTCGCGCGGGATGCTTAAGGTCGGCGGTAGTGCGATTGTCCCCCGTACAAGCCCATTGCCTGTGGAGTGGGCACACCTCCCCAGTTGCTGCGCCAACGGTGAAGACACCGGAAAAAGGGCACCGAGTAATAACAAGGCGACGTGTAGAAGCAAATTTTTCATGATTACCTTGTTATCGCAGCGGCCTGCTGGGGGGCCTCGGTAGATTTGCCGCACAGCGCCTCTGCTTTGATGAAGGGTGACTCGCGCTTGCGCTCCAGCGATGGCAAGCTGTAACGCACCAGACACTGGCGATCACTGCTTTGGCCCCAACGCACGGTCAGCTGGCCCTGCTGTTCAGTGGCTCGGAAGAACACTCGGCTGCCTTGTCCCACTAACGTCAAGCTGTTGCCCTTGGCATCGAGCACCTCTGCACCCACCGGCAGCGCTTGGCGCTGCTCGTTGTGCAGAGTCAACAGCACGGGCTCGCCCGTCACGGTGGGATAGCTCAGCAGCACCACTGCGCCATAACGCGGGGCAATACTCTGTGAAGTGAGTTGCAGCTCGACGTCGTCGGCGATGCCCTTGGGGTCAAGCGCCACTTCGTTTTGCCGGTACGGCATCAGGCTGGCCACTACGCCGTAGCCACTACCGCCCAATTGGGCACCGTTGTTGTTGAGCAGCCGTGCCCCCTTGGCGTTCTTTGCTTCGACGATGGCACGCGTTTCGCCTTGGCTCTGACTGAAGGTGATGCCTGCAGGGTGCGCCACTACACTCCCTGACAAACCAAAGCCAATCTGGCGATAGCCGTCGCCCTCGCTGTAGCTGCCCGACAGATTGGTGCTTGCCGCACGGTATTGCACATTAACGCCACCCGAATTGCTGATATCACCATCTGCGCGTGAGCGCGAACCATAGACGCCGTAGTTGAACTGGTTGAACTCGCCGAGCGAGCCGGAAACGCTCAGTTGGTTATTCAAGTCACCCTTGTCCGAATAGGTGCTCGAGCTGCTCAGGTAAGGGGCGCGGCTGGATCGGCCCAGCGGGAATGACAGCATGAGCATGTACTGCGTGTTTTTTCTCCCGCGATTGGACTCGGCGCGACTGGCTGACAAGCTCATGCTGCCCCAGCGATAACTGTTGGAGTAGCCGGCTTGGTAATTCGTGTCTCTGGACTGGCCTGCCTGCCAGTAGCTTTGCGAGGAACCACTAATAAAGAGGCTGCCGTAGCCATTGGCCAAAGGCTGATTGATGTTCATCTGGAAGCGGTTACGCTGACGGCGTGCAGGCGTAGCGCTGGGATCGCGGGCTCGGGCAAAGTCACCAAAACTCAGGTAGCCCTCGCTGGAGAACCGATACGCCGACACCACAAAGTTAGTTCGCGTGCTCTCCAGCAACTTGCTGTAACTGAGGCGAGAACTCAGGCCTTTTGCCGAACTGTTTAAGCCACCACGCTCTTGCAGCCCCGAGGCTCTGGAGTGGGTGGTATCAAAGGCGAAGGCTCCCAGCGATGTACTCAGCGCAACACCGCCCTGCACCGCCAGGTATTGGTCTGCGAAGATGCCGCCGATGTAGCCGGTCCACTTGTTGGAGATGCCGCGTTGGTAAGTAGCTTGGGCGAAGCGTGGCTTATTCTTGAGCCAGTCATCGCGGTACTTGCCGGCGGTGAGGCTGTAGCGTGAAGTGCCCGGTCGCAGCAACTGGGCCACCGAAGCGAAGGGCACGGTGAAGCTGCGTACGCGGCCATCGGCCTCGGTCACTGCCACGTTCAGGTCGCCTGAGTAGCCGGTGTTGTACAAATCGTCGATGACGAAGGGGCCAGGCGCCACGCTGGTTTCGTAGAGCAGTGTGCCGCCCTGGCGGACAGTCACCCGCGCGTTACTCTCGGCGGTGCCGCGAATAGCTGGAGCGAAGCCGCGCTGAGAATCGGGCAGCATGCGATCATCTGAGGACAGTTGGACGCCCGTGTACGGCACACTGTCGAACAGGTCCGATGGTGTGAAGTACTCGCCCAGCGTCAGCTGAGACTTAAGGCCGGTCAGGTCCCGCTGCGCATAGCTGCTTACCGCTTCATAGTGGCTGGCTGTTGGGCCGCTGCTACTGCTTTGGCTGTAGCTGCCGTTGTGGCGCAGTCGCCAGTAGCCTAAGTTCAGCCCGACATTGAGGCCGGTGTAGTACTGGGTACTTTCCTGGCCACCACCCTCGTTGCGATAGGCGTTGGCGTTGTAGTCGACAAACCCGGCTGTGACGCCACGATCCCACTCGCGTGGATCGACATAACCGCGGCGGGGGATATTGAGAAACGCCTGCGGAATGCTTAGATCCAGACGCAGGGTGGCCAAATCCAGCTCGGCCAGGGCACCCGGCAGTTGCTGGGTGACATCTACACAGTCGACTTCCAGCGCTGCCGCATCTGACACTCGCGCCACATCCAGCCCCAGACTTGCCAGCTGATTGTGCTTGAAGCAGTAGCGTGATGCCCGACCACCAGGCGCATCTTGCACGCGGATGTCCTGCCGCCCGATCCAGCTCTGATTCACGTAAACATCCAACAGATAGCTACCTGGCGCCACCGGGTTGCCACGTTCGAAACGCGAGATATCCACCCTGTGGCTCGCTGGCCCCTGGAGAAAGTCTGGATTGAAGGACGCCTGCTGGGCTCCCGTTTGCGCGATTACCTGACTGACACCCCCAGTCAAAGCAACACTAACGGTAGCGGCGCGCAATACGTCACGAAGGGACAAATGAGCCTTCATGAACATACGCAAACACCGAAATATACAAATGAGCAGACGCACCCCCAACTCCTTGGGGGTCAGTGCAAGCTGACGGTCTGCTCGGGGGCGGCACCGAAGTCACTCATCCAGCGGAAACGCACCTTGCCCCCCTCGATCCCAGCGCTGTAGCCCGGCAGTGGGAAGTCTTGGCTGCTGAACGGCACGATCATGCCGCCGCCGGTATCCGTGGTACGACCACCCTGATCCAGTGACAACGCACTGAACGACAGGTGATAAGGGCTGGAATTTTCGCCACGCAGTACATAGCCATCGCCATCGCCTTGACGCTGTACCCGCCAGACCACCTGCTCGATAGCCTTGTGCAGATCACCCGACAGGCCACTGGGGCGATAGAACAGTTTCAGGCGTGACCGCACAGCGATCTGCATCATGTTGCCTGCGGAGTCCTGCGGCAGCGGCGGGATCTCCAGCGCATTGAACCAGAACAGGCTCTCGCGATCCTGCGGCAGGTTTTCGCCGGTAAATGCCAAGCGCACGCTCTGACCTTTCAGCGGGTCGAGCCTGAAGATGGGTGGCGTTGCCAGGAAGGGCGCGTCTGCATCCTGAGGTTTTGTTTGGGCATCACCACGATCAACCCAAATCTGCATCAAAACGGGGGCGGATCCCTTGTTGGTGAGTTTGATGCTGACTTCGCGTTCCTTGGCGGGGTAGACAATTCGCGTTCCATCGATCGATACGCCGGCGTGGGCGACGGATAGGGTGGACAGGCAAAGCAGTACGCTGCTGAATACGTTGCGGAACCAATAAGCTGACATTACTTGTTTCTCTTGATTACCCGGGACTTGCGCCCCGAGCAAATAACCGGATTACTCGTAGGTCAGTTGGTAGTTCGCCATGGCTGCTACATCACCGTTGCCAGCTTCGCCTGCATGCGAGTAGTACTGCACGTAGTACTGCAGGGTGACGGGCGTCGAGCCGCTTACAGTGACCGCACGAGACAACTGGCTGCTGGCGTTGTCGGTATGAATGTTGATAGGGCTATAGTCTTTATCGAGCAGTTGCACCTGTACGTTGCTAGCCGGATTGCCAGCGGTATTTTTCAGGTTGCCATTGGCATCGACGTTGCTGTTTGGGACGAAAGCAGCGGAAACTTTCAGCCCCTCGGGGCAACCGGTCACCTTAAAGGCAACACTGCCACGACCGGTACTGCTCCCCGCGTCAGCGAGCAAATCCTTGTTGACGGAAGGCAGCTCCACTCTGACACTTTTGGCAGAGGAATCGAGCACACAGCTTGTATCAGTGACCTTGCCAGTAATGTTGACCACACCGGTGCTCGTGTCAGCATAAGCTTGGGCACAAAGACCGGCGCCCGCTATACAAATCAATATAGTGCGCAATTTAGATGACATATCGCTCTTTCGAATAATTGAAGACACCAAAGTTAATCTGTCGATCAAAACCATTCTTAGAGCGTAATCCGCAGAACTAGCTTGTTTTCTGGATTAGTAACTTCGAAATAAATCTATGATCGACAGGAGTTGCGGATTATGAAATATATTCACAAAAAACTTAATAAGAATATTCTTGTAAGCACGCAAGAATATTCTTGGATACAAAATATTTAATTGAATCTCGAAGAGATTTTCAATTGAAAGTTTCTAGTGATTGTTAAAGATTTTGAAACAAGCTGCGCCGTGCAGAAATCCATATTCGGTACGAGCTGAATTGCTGCGGATTATCTGGATGCACTGCATTTTTATTGCATAAGGTTTTTTGAAATTTATCAGTGACTGCTGATTGTTGAAACCATCGCATCTTTCCATGAGCTGTTGATTTCTATAGAGCCAATCACATGATTGACACAGCCGTGGACCTGAAGTGTTAATTCATTCAGGAAAGCTGGTCGTTTTGCCGGTGGAGTAATTCATATAATGGACTATTGAATTAAGGCCTGCTAACACCACACCCTGGATAAGTCATTGCTTGACCATACCGTACGCATGTACTGCCTGTGGCTTGGCGCCTCGTCTCCAGCGCAAATCAAAGATTTGCTGAATGGTGTTAGCCACTAGCAGGTGATACCTATTGTCAGACTTAAAGAATTTTGACGAGAACTACATAATACCAACAGGCGCCATGTGACTAACTTGCAATCGCACTGACGTTACTGTTGCGACAGCTTGGTATCGGGCCTATGACCACCGGTTTAAACATTTCTCGTTGCCCGAAAAAACCTGTTGAGATCACGCGCTTATATGTTGACCCTGAATATCGCAAACTGGGGCTTGCTACTCAGCTTGTCAGGCAGCTAAAGCTGCATGCAACAGAAAATCACGCAGATGCCCTGTATCTGCACACGCATTCATTTCTTTCGGGGGGGCTTGATTTTTTGGAATATCAAGGGTTTTGAGTTATTGAGAAAGTTAATGATCTAACGTGGAAAACCATACATATGGTGCTTCAGTGAGAAAATTGAATATTCATAATTAATATTATTAAAGTGATAATTCAATCCCCTAAGAATATATGTCACCCGTGGAGTTTTAGATATTGGGCCAATGGTGACTATGGCAAGGCCTGCATTAAGCGTCGAGCGTGTGTGCGAGGCCCTTTGGGTGGCCAATGCTGGTGCAACCCAAACGCTGCAGACATGGCGCGTGTAGCGATCTATCTGGTTGCAGCGCAGCTGTTGATGTGGCCGGGCCGCTAAAGCGTTGTTCAGGCGGTTGTTTTTTATTTGATAGCTGCAAGCGCTTGCCCAGCAATAACCTTAGATATAAAACACTTTGAAAACAAGAAAGGGAGCGCGCTAGCAGCTCCCTTTTTATATATTTGAAGATTCAGATGCGCTGATTACAGCTTGCGCAGTCGCTCCAGTGCGGCCTGCAGGGTTTCATCTTTTTTGGCAAAGCAAAAACGAATCACTTTCTGATCAAAGCCATTGCCATAGAACGCTGACAGCGGAATCGCCGCCACGCCCACTTTTTTGACCAGCCACTGGCAAAAGTCGGCTTCATTGAGCTCGGTGACCGCAGAGATGTCCACGCACTGGAAATAGGTGCCGGTGGTGGGCAAAAGCTTAAAGCGAGTGTCGCGCAGGCCCTGTACAAACAAATCGCGCTTGCGCTGGTAGAAGGCTGAAAGCTCCAGATAGGGCGCGGGGTCAGCCATGTAGGTGGCCAGTCCGACCTGCATAGGTGTATTGACCGTGAATACATTGAACTGGTGCACTTTGCGAAATTCAGCCATCAATGCGGCAGGGGCTGCCACGGTGCCTACTTTCCAGCCGGTGACGTGGTAGGTCTTGCCAAAACTGGAAACGATGAAGGCGCGTGCGGCCAAGCCGGCAAAGCGTGCTGCGCTTTCGTGCTGCGCGCCATCAAACACCATGTGCTCGTACACCTCATCGCTGATCAGCAGCACATTGGTAGGGGCCAGCAAGGTCTCTAGCTGGCGCATTTCATCGGCGCTCCAGATGGTGGCGCTGGGGTTGTGCGGGGTGTTGACGATGAGCAAGCGCGTTTGCGGCGTGATGGCCGCAGCAATCTTGGCAAAGTCAGGGCGGAACGTGCCGGGCGTCAGGGGCACGCGCACGCACGTGCCACCTGCCAGTTCAATATTGGGTGCGTAGCTGTCGTAGCAGGGGTCGAGCACGATGACTTCATCACCAGCATGTACGGTGGCCAAAATGACAGTCAAGATGGCCTGCGTGGCTCCTGCCGTGATGGTGATCTCGGTGTTGGCGTCGTAGCGGCGGCCGTGAAGGGTTTCAATCTTGCTTGCCACGGCTTCGCGCAGCTGTGGCATGCCCGGCATGGGTGGGTACTGGTTGTGGCCCGCCTGCATGGCTGCCGTGACGGCATCCACCAGCTTGGGGTCGCAGCCAAAATCTGGAAAACCTTGGCCCAGATTGACGGCCTGGTGCTGGTTGGCCAGTGCAGACATGACGGAGAAGATAGTGGTGCCCACATTGGGCAGCTTGCTGGGAAATGTTGGAGTCACAACAGTCATGGCAGGAAACGCGCCCTGGCAGGGCAAAAAAAGGGTGCCCTTGCGGCACCCGGATCAAAAAGTGGTTACAGCTCGTAGTCGTTCACATGGCCGCTCATGGCCCGCAAGATGAGATCGCGCGAGAGGCGGTCACTCAATGTTTCGGCAAATTTGTAAACAAAATTGCGCAGATAAGCACCACGTTTGAAGGCAACACGCGCCACGCTCTGGCCAAACAGGTGGCCCACAGGGCGAGACACCAGGTCTTGCCCGTGGTCATCGCGCATTGCCATCTCAGCCACAATGCCAATGCCCAGGCCCAGACGCACATAGGTTTTGATCACGTCGGAGTCAATGGCCTCCAGCACGATGCGTGGCTCAATTTTGCGGGTTGCAAAAGCGGCATCCAGTTTTCCGCGGCCCGTGAATGAGGGGTGGTAGGTGATCAGGGGCTCGCCAGCCAGATCATCCAGCCCAATGCGTTCCTTGGTGGACAAGGGGTGCCCGCTGGGCACTACCAGCACGTGCTGCCATTCGTAGCAGGGCAGGGTGACCAGCTCAGGGTAGTCGGCCAGCGACTCGGTGGCCATGCCGACTTCTGCCACTTCATCCAGCACCATGCGCGCCACTTCATGGGGGGTGGCCTGGTGCAGGCTGATATTGACTTTGGGGTAACTGTTGCGCAGCTTGGCCACGGCCTGTGGCAGCACGTAGCGTGCTTGCGTGTGGGTGGTGGCAATGCTCAATGTGCCGCTGTCTTGCGCACTGAACTGCTCACCAATACGCTTGAGATTGCCCACCTCGCGCATGATCACTTCAATGCTCTTGAGCACGTGCTGCCCAGGCTCGGTAATGCGTTTGAGGCGTTTGCCGTGGCGGGCAAAGATATCAACCCCCAATTCCTCCTCCAGCTCAATGATGGCTTTGGAGACGCCGGGCTGCGAGGTGTGCAGGGCTTTGGCCGCTTCTGTGAGGTTCAGATTGCGGCGGGAAGCTTCTTGGACGAAACGGAATTGATGCAGGTTCATAAGAGGATGACAGCAAGGATACTTTCATCATTATGAATGAAATATCTAAAGATGTGTTGTTTTATGCAAGATGCTCGGCTGCAATGCTGGCCAGCAGTGCCGTCACCCGGGGGTCTTCGCCCACCGGCGTCGCAATGTGAAACTGAACTTGCGGGTAAGTGTGTGCAAGTTGCGCCACCAGTTTGGGCAGGTCGTTGCGTGCATGGCGGCCTGTGCCCAGGAACATGGGCACTACCGTAATCTGGGTGCAGGCCTGCGTCACAAGAATTTGACACGCAGCTGGCAAATCTGGCTCAGTCAGTTCTAAATAAGCGCAAGTGCACAGCGCTTGAGGGTGCTGGGCCTTCAAGGCTTGCGCAGCAGCCTCAATTGGCGCGCTCCACAGTGGGTCGCGTGAGCCGTGGGCAAAAAAAATGACGCCGCGCAATGGCGGCATCGTGTTTAGCGGCGAATTACCAGCCATGCAAAAGCACCCAGTGAGAGTATGGAGTAGATCAACCCCGGTGCAGCTGCTGTGAGCATTGGAGACCAGTTTTGCAGGTTGCCCGCATAGCCAAAGACGTTGTTCAGCAAGAAGAAGCTGATGCCGGCCATCACGCCGCCAAACACGTAGCCTGCAATGCCACCGGAGCGGAAGTGCAGGTAGGCAAATGGCAGCGCCAAGACCACCATGACCAGACAGCTCAGGGGATAGAAGACCTTGCGCCAAAACTCGATTTCGTACTTTTGGGCCGACTGATCGTTGGCCTTCAAATGCTGAATGAATTGAAACAGCTCCACCGTGGGCATACGGTCAGGTTTATGCACTGCGGCCACCAGCATTTCGCTGCTGATGCTGCTGGGCCATTGCAGCGTGCTGCTGTTCTCGCGCGTGAGCTGTGCCGCTTCTGTGCCAGCGTTGTCGGTGTACTGAAAGCGTGTCAACTGGGCATTGTTGAGCACCCAGATGTCCGCATCCTCCAGCACCTGGCCGCTGTCTGCATGAATTTGCAGCACCATGCGCCCTTGTGTATCAAATTCGAAGATGCGCACCTTCGTCAATGCACCGTCAGCTCGAACAGCACGGACATTCACGGCCAAGGTATTGCCCTTGTTTTTTTCCTTAAGCCAAGCGCCGGTAGAGCCTACGGTTGAGGTTTTGCCCAGGTACTTGGCTTTGGCTGTCAGCGCTATGCGCTCAGCTGCGGGCGCGATGTAGTCGCCCACAGCCACAGTGAGGATGACAAAACAGGCACCCAAGGTGAGCATGGTGCGCAACGCAAGCCATGGACCCAGGCCACTGGTGCGCATGATGGTGAACTCAGAGCTTTGGGCAAACCGCGCCATCACAAAGATGCTGCCAATCAGGACGGCAATAGGCAGCAACTCATAAAGGTGGTTGGGCAGCCCCAGGCTGACAGAGAGCAAAGCGTGCCAAATGTTGTAGGTGACATCACCAAATTGGCGACCTACATCGCTCATTTCATCGAGTAAATCGAAGAAAAAGAACATGGCAAGAAAGGCCAGAACGACAAAGCCAATCGCACTGACAGTGTCGCGGTAAATAAGCTTGCGCAGTGTTCTCATGCGGTCACCTCACGACGGCGCTGCCAGAGGTCTTTGAAGTGCCAGCGGTTGTGGCGGATGGTGAGCCCTATGGCTGCAATGGCAAAAATACCGCCATGCATACCCAGAAGATAGGTGGGCAGAGAAATGCGCCCGGAGGCTACCCAGCTTTGTCCCATGCTCATTAAATTGTAGTAAACGACAAAAGCCAAAAGCGCAACCACCAAGCTGGTGCTTTGACCTGCACGGGGATTGACGATAGTGATCGCCAAAGCGAGCACCAGCAAATTGAGCGCTGCCAATGGCAGGCCAGCCCGCCAGCCCGCTTCAGCCAGATTGACTGGGGTTGGTGCTTGCAGCAGCGCAGACGTGGACAGGGCCCGCGCCGTCAGGTTGGTTTGCGCCGCACGGGCAGGTTCTAAAAGCAGCGTGTATTTGTCGAAATGAGTCAGCTTGATCTGGCCTGTGGCCTGGTCTGTTTCAACGCGTTGGCCTTCAGTCAGAACGACGTTGCGCTGGTCTTCAATGGTTTGCAGTTGAGCCGTTTTGGACGATGTCACATATTCACGGCCTTGGCGTTGCTCGACCAGGAAAATATTGCTGGCGGATTCATCAGAAATACTGTCTTTATCGATGAAGATCACCCGTGTGCCGTCGGAGGACTCTTGAAACTCGCCCGGAGCAATTCGGTCAATATCGCTGCGCTGTTCAAATTGACTGCGCAATTCTTGAATCTGTTGATTGCTCCATGGCCAAACCAGCAAACCCAGCACTGCAATGGTGGCCACGATGGGCCATGCGAATCGCAAAATGGGTCTAAGGTGACTGGCAAGGCCTTGGCCGCTTGCGAACCAAATGGCCATTTCGCTGTCGCGGTACATGCGCGAGAGAGTGCCGACGACAGCGACAAAGAGGCTGAGCGTCAAAATGGTGGACATCTGCCCCAGGACAGTAAAACCCATAACGAGCATCACATCGGAGGGGCTGACAGTGCCTTTGGTGGCTTGACCCAGGGTGCGGATCAGCATCATGGTCATAACCACGGTGATAAGTACCACCAGCGTGGCACCGAAGCTGCGGCCCAGCTCCTTGCGTATGGATGAATCGAATAACATTGGCAGAAAAGGAAAACGCCGATTATGAACTTTGAACTGAAGACTTTGAACCTGTCCAGCGCTGCTGCAGCAAAGTGCGATCTTCTTTTATTGTTGGTGCCTGAGTCATTCAAGCCTCAACAAGACCCCTTGTCTGCCTTGGTGCAAAGCGCTGTCAGTCATGGCGACTGGTCTGCAGCGACCTCCAAGCAGCTGCATTTGTACCAAACTCAGGGCGTGCAGGCACGCCGTGTTTTGTTGCTGGGTGTGGGTAAAGGAACTGTACGCGATGTGCGCAGCGCATTGTCGAGTGCAGCCTCTGTTTTCAAGGCAGAAGGTGTCAAGCACGCCATTGTGTGCTTGAGTGCGCTGGATGATGTGAACGAAGCCGTGCGCACTGCGGTGCAATCTGCTGCAGATACCACCTACGCTTATACGCTGACCAAATCGCAGAGCAAAGTTGCAGAACTTACAAATATCAGCATTGGCGTTCTGGACAAGCGCTCGGCCACTAGCAGCTTTGAACAGGCCGTAGCGGTTGCACTGGGTCAGGCATTGGCCAAAGAATGGGGAAACCGGCCTGCTAACCATGCAACGCCCACATTGCTGTCCAAGGCTGCCAAGGAGCTGGCCAAGCATCCATCTATCCAATGCAAGGTGCATGGTCCCAAGGAAGTTGCCAAGTTGGGAATGGGCGCATTTTTGGCAGTTGCGCAAGGCTCAAGAGAGCCTCTGCAGTTTATTGAGCTGACATACAGCGGTGCTGCCAAATCACAGGCTCCAGTGGTGCTAGTGGGTAAGGGCATTACGTTTGATACCGGCGGAATTTCGCTCAAACCAGCAGCCGCAATGGATGAGATGAAGTTTGACATGTGCGGAGCCGCCAGCGTTTTAGGCGTGTTTCGTGCTCTGGCACAACTCAAGCCTGCTATCAATGTCGTGGGCTTGATCCCCGCATGTGAAAACATGCCCGATGGTGCTGCGATCAAACCAGGTGATGTGGTGACCAGCATGAATGGGCTCACCATCGAAATTCTGAACACGGATGCTGAGGGACGTTTAGTCTTGTGCGACGCTTTGACGTATGCCGAGCGTTTTAAGCCTTCGGCAGTCGTTGACATTGCCACACTGACTGGTGCATGCGTCATCGCCTTAGGTGGCGTGCGCTCTGGCTTGTATGCCAACCAAGATGCTTTAGGCGACGCACTGCAGCAAGCTGGCGAGAAAAGCCAAGATCTTTGCTGGCGCATGCCTTTGGATGACGACTATGCAGAAGGGCTGAAAAGTAATTTTGCAGACATGGGCAATGTCGCAGGCCGTGCGGGCGGATCAATTACAGCAGCAAAATTCTTGCAGCGTTTCGTGGGCAGCATGCCTTGGGCGCACTTGGATATTGCGGGCACCGCTTGGAAAGAAGGTGCGGCAAAGGGTGCAACGGGCCGTCCAGTGCCTTTGTTGATTCAATATTTGCTCGATTCGACGCAATCGGCAACCAAAGCCAAGAAGGCAGTAGCAGCGGTCAAGCGTGCAAGCAAGCCAGCTAGCAAGCCAGCAGCGGTGCTGGCTGGCACACAAGCCAAGTCTTCTGGCAAAGCTTCCAAAGTTTGATGACAGAAACACCCATGCCCCAAGTGTCTTTTCACTTTAATGCGCCAGACAAACTGGAATATGCGTGTCGCTTCATTCGCAAAGCCATGCGACATGATGCACGCGTCACTGTGGTGGCTCCCATGGAGCGGCTGCGCCAGTTGTCTACGCGTTTATGGAAGTTCGCGGGGCATGAGTTCCTGGCGCATGCTGTGCAAGGCGAGGATTCTGAATTTTTCACCTTGGCACCCGTGGTGCTCGTTGAATCTGCAACAGCCAGTACGCACCAAGAGGTGCTGCTTAATCTGGGGGCCGAGATGCCTCAGGGCTTTGAAGCATTCAGCAAAGTAGTCGAGGTGGTTTCCAGTTTTGACGAGCAAGACCGCGCTCAGGCACGTGTGCGCTGGCGAGCTTACCAAGAGGCAGGCCATGCCATTGAGCGCTTTGACTTGGTTCTGAAGGAGGCTTGAGCGATGTCTGCTTTAGATGCACGTCAACCACCGCGCTTTGTCCCAACGCTCACCGACGTAGTGTTGGAGCAATCAGCGCCAGCTACTCAGGCTCAAGCGCCAGAAACGCTTAGTACCTTTGCACCAGAGCCACCTTTCGAGGAAAGATGCGCAGTACAGCAGGCAGAGGTTGCAGTTGTGCCACTGCCGATCCAGTCGCCTGTTGCTGGGCAAGATTGGTCACTGATGGCGCAGGCTATGCAGGTCAAAGTTATGGAGCGGCTTGATGGCGCGCTTGAAGAGCGTTTACGCTACGCCTTGGCTGACTTGGTGCAAATGCACACGCAGACCTTGTATCAAGCCATTCGGCAAGATGTAGAGCAATTGGTCAGTGTGTCCGTGCACGAAGCCATCGCTCAAGAGCTGGCGCACCTGCAAAAATCTCGGGCAGATTGAGCAGGCCATAGCCCGTAGCCCGCTTTATGCGTGCAAGGCTTCAGGGTTCAGAATGTTGCTGGGCTGGCCTTGTGCAAAGTTCAGAATATTTTCAAACGCTGCACCAAAGTAAAGCTCATAACTGTCTTGCTCCACATAGCCAATGTGGGGTGTGCATATGCAGTTTTCCATTCGCAATAATGCATGGCCTTGCAAAATAGGTTCGCTTTCAAACACATCGATGGCAGCTAGCCCGGGTCTGCCTTGTTGCAGTCCTGCAGCCAGTGCATCAGGCTCGATAAGTTCTGCGCGAGAGGTGTTAACCAGCAAGGCTGTGGGCTTCATCCAGGCCAAATCAGTACGTTGCACAATGTGCGTTGTTTGTGCATTCAGGCGCAGGTGCAAGGAAAGAACGTCGCTGTTAGCGAAAAATTCTTCTTTACTGCTGCATGCGTGATAACCATGTTGCTGCGCCAATGCACATGATGAGGCACTGCCCCAAACCATGACATTCATACCAAAAGCTTTGCCATAGCCAGCCACAATTTGGCCGATGCGACCGTAGCCCCAAATGCCCAAAGTGCGGCCACGAAGTGCACTGCCAATTGCAAAATTAGGCGGCATGGAGGCCGCTCTAAAACCGGATTGTTGCCAAGCACCATGCTTGAGGTTGGAGATGTATTGTGGCAATCTGCGCATGGCAGCCATGATGAGCGCCCATGTGAGCTCGGCAGGTGCTATCGGTGAACCAACGCCTTCAGCAATAGCAACACCGTGCTCGGTGCAGGCTTGCACATCAATATGCGGGCCAGCTTTACCAACTTGTGCAATGAGTTTGAGTTTGGGGAGCTTTTCAATCAGCTGGCGATTGATAGGGGTGCGCTCGCGAATGAGCACAATCACATCAGCATCACGTAGCCGGACTGCCAATTGGCCAACACCTTTGACCGTATTTGTGAACACTTTGGCGTTAAAGCCGTCGAGGCGTGTGGCGCATTGCAGCTTGCGCACCGCGTCTTGGTAGTCGTCCAAAATGACAATGTTTAGTGACATGCTTTAACTTGAAGTTGTTGGTTTGTTTAGTTAAGTGGCTGTTTTGATTGATGCTCTGCTAATGTTGGTGCAAAAGGTTACGCCAAAAAATTACGCCAGCACATACCCAATTGACTGACTTTACACTCCACGCTTTGGCGCAAGTTTTAACGTAGGCTTTTAGTATTGAAAGCTACGCTAGCACACGCTAGGTGAATGTATTTTGATGCAAGAGCAGTTAAAGCCTTCGCAGCAAATAGCTACATTGTCACCGAAGGTTGTCTGGAGTTTAGATTGATGGCGAAGTCGACCGACATTGGAGCCGTGCTTGGGTTGAATTGCCCCTGCCACAGGAGAGCAGCCCCAGACTCATATCCAGGCGCGCTGAAACACCTTCGGTTAACTCTGCACAGATGAGTGCGGTGGTGTGTTCGTTGCAGAGCACATCAATGCAACCAAACTGATCGCTCCAGGCATGTTCAGGGCCTCGTGGATGCGCTTTTACAAATGCACCTATTCTTTAAGCTGCTCAAGAGCGTCTTCATGGCAGTATGGACATAGCGGCTTCCTCTGTGCCTTGTCCTGGGTGCAGGTGGCCCCGGCAGACACACTTGTAGGAGCGAACTGCGGGGCTTGACGCCTCTTGAATGCAGCAGGCAACGTCTTGCTTCTAAGCCAGAGTGCGAACAACGTCCCCATCATTCAGCCGCCTGAAGATCTCTGCCGGACGCAGTGCATAGCGCCCGTGCTGATGTTTAGGTCGGTTGCTGAGGTTTGTCTTGGCCTTCAGCCTGAAGTGGTGTGATCGCCAAGTCTGCACCCACGGCGCGGCGCTCATCAAACACAAAGCAGCCACCGTCGTAAAAGGCACCATCGGTTTCCTCAAAGTATTTGAGGATGCCGCCTTCCAACTGATAGACGTGTTCCAGTCCTTCATCACGCATGAGGATTGCGGCTTTTTCACAGCGAATGCCGCCGGTGCAGTAGCTCACAACGGTTTTATCGGCAAGACTGGCCTTATTCGCGCGCAAAGCCGGAGGGAATTCGGTGAATTTGGTCAGGCGCCAATCCACTGTATTGCGAAAGGCTCCTTCATCTACTTCGTAGTCGTTGCGGGTGTCCAGTGTGATCACTTCACGCCCCTCATCGTCATGGCCTTGTTCTAGCCAGCGACGCAGTGTGGCGGGTGCAACCGCTGGAGCACGGCTTGCTGCGGGGCGAATGGTGGGGTGGTCCATGCGGATGATTTCGCGCTTGACCTTGACCAGCATCTTTCGAAACGGAACGGTGTCTGACCAGCTTTCCTTGGGGTTCAGATCGGCAAAGCGGGGGTCTTCGCGCAGGGCGTCCACAAACGCGTAAATGTCTGCGGCAGGGGCGGCCAGAAAGAAGTTGATGCCTTCTTCGGCCAGAAGCACCGTGCCCTTAAGGGCCAGTGCATTGGCACGCTCAGCCAATGTGACGCACAGGATGTCAGCATCCGGCAAGGGCGTGAACTTGTAGCAGGAAATATTCAGAATATCGGACACGTTGTATATCTGGTTGGACGCAAAGGCAGTGAATGTCCCTGTGGGCTTGCAAGGGTGCCTGTGCGTGCGATGTGGTTGCAGCGAGGGGGCTTGGTGCTACCTGGTTTAAAACAAGATTCGCAATCGCAGCGTTGCAGCAGGCAAACTCATCACGTGCCAAGCCGAGCCTGTATGCGTGAAAAATGCCCCGTAGCAAGCCAAGAGTGAGCTTGTGGTTTTCGCTGTCAGTGAGCCACAATTTTATTGGACAGTTGTGAAGTAGGCGGTCAACCGGACATTCGCTAGGACTGCCAGGGTGTCGACAAAGGTTTTATGGGCAGCTCCAAGCGACTTTCATCTCTGTCCATCTGTGTACGTTCACGTACCTCGGAGCTAAAACGGTCAGCTTTAGTGTTCATGACTCAATCCTCACAGAAGTTGAACCCCAAGAAACCCAGGGCGATTGAGCTACCTAAAAATATGTGTATTTGAATGCTGCACCAGTCATTGCCCAATAAACGATGCAGGCTGCTTGGCAAAAAAAGCGCTCAGTCCGCGTGAAAAGTCCTCAGTTTTTGCACATTGCACAAAGGCCTGTGCTTCGGCTTCCAGTTGCTGCGGCAGCGTACGTTGCCAGCTATTGCGCATCAGGCGGCGCATATGGCCGTAGGCTTGGGTGGGGCCGCTGGCCAGTTGCTTGGCTAGTTGCTGCACGTCAGCGTCCAGATCGGCGGCAGGCAGAACTCGGTTGATCAGGCCCAGGCGCAAGGCCTGCTCGGTGTTGAGTGGCTCACTGAGTAGCGCGATTTCGAGCGCATGGCGCAGGCCCACCAGACGCGGCAGCGCCCAAGAGGCACCCACGTCACAACTGACGCCCAGCTTGATGTAGGCCATGTTTAATTGCGTGCCCTCAGCGGCCAGCACAAAGTCGGCCTGCAGCATCACTGACAAGCCTGCACCCGCTGCTGCGCCGTGCACTTGCGCAATCACCGGTGCGTTGCCGGTGGCCAATAGTTCCACCACTTCGTTGAGCGGGCCGAGCAGGTCTTGTGCACCTTGCACGGGGTTGGCTTGCAGCGTGGCTAGATCGCCGCCTGCCATGAAGGCGCGACCTTGCCCGCGCAGCACGATGCAGCGCACGCTGGCGTCTTGTGTGAGCTGGCGCACGGCATCGCGCAGCGCCAGCGCCATGGGCACGTTGATGGCGTTAAGGGCTTCTGGCCGCGAGAAGGTAAGGGTGGCAACGCCGTGCTGCTGGTCAAGTTGCAAAGGGTGGGTGGGTGCAGACATAGCGTTTCCTAGACGAGAAAGAAAAAAAGAATCTAGACGCACTTGTCAAAACTTGTTTTCTGCATGAATAGGCGTTGAAACGAAGTATTTACTAGGGCATCTAGCTCTGGTTTTTAAATACATTGGGCAGCGCTCAGTAATAGAGCGCCTCGATCTCTGGCGCGTAGGTTTTGTAGATGCTGGAGCGACGCACTTTCATGGTGGCGGTAACTTCGCCGTCGTCGTGATCCAGCTCCTTGGTCAGCAGGTGAAACTTGCGAATCTGTGACACCTGCGCCAGCCGCGCATTGCCTTGCGCGATCACACCGTCGATGAGCTGGCGCACGCGTTCGTCTTCGACCAGCGAGCGGAAATGCGTGAATGCAATGCGCTGGGTTTCGGCCCATTTGCCCACGGTTTCATAGTCAATCTGGATGAGCGCGCTGACGAATTTTCGTCCGTCTGCCACCACGATACATTCCTTGATGTAGGGGCTGCCCTTCATGGTGTTTTCAATCTCGGACGGGGTAAGGTTCTTGCCACCGGCGGTGATCATGATGTCTTTCAAGCGGTCAACGATCTTGAGTTGGCCGTTCTCCTCGCGCGCCACGTCGCCCGTGTGCAGCCAGCCGTCCTGCACGGTCTGTGCGGTGGCTTCTGGGTTCTTGTAGTAGCCCGTAAACACCATATCGCCGTGGATTTGGAATTCTCCCGTCACGGGGTCAATGCGGTGCGTAACACCCATAGTGGGAATGCCTACCGTGCCGACTTGCACGTGGTTCAGTTCATGGCCCGTGACCATGCCGGTAGATTCGGTCAGACCATAGACCTCGATCAACGGTACACCAATCACGCGGAAAAAACGCACCACATCGGGTGGAATGGGGGCTGCACCGGTCAGCGCCACTTGCGCTTCGCGTAGGCCAATGAAGTTTTGCAGCGAGCGGAGAATCAGCCAGTAGTAGGTGCCAAAGCGCAGGCGCTCACTCAGCGTCCACTTACTGCGTGCTTTCTCGGCCAGCGGCGCGCAGGCGGCAAAGGCACGGTCAAATAGGCGCTGGCGCCAGCCACCGGTTTCCTGCATCTTGATGCTGATGGAGGAATGCAGCTTTTCCCAGATGCGCGGCACACCGAGGAACATGCTGGGGGCGATCTCGCGCAGGTCTTCTTGCACAGTGCGGATCGACTCGCCAAAGTTCACCTGCGAGCCGAGGTAGATTGGGCAGAAGGTGGTGAGCATCTGCTCGGCCACGTGACACAGCGGCAGGTACGACAAATGCGTGGTACCCGCGTGCATGTGCAGGCGCTGCACAATGCCAGGCACCACCCCGCGAATGTTGCGGTAAGAGATCATTGCCCCCTTGGGTTTTCCGGTGGATCCGGAGGTATAGATCATCAGCCCGATGTCGTTGAGTGTCTGCACTTTCAGGGCCGTGTCGATCCACTGCAGATCACCTTGCTTCGCTCCCAGCTGCTCGATTTCCTCGAACGTCAAAATCATGGCGCGCTGCTCGGAAGTGAAGCTGCGCAGGCCCTTGGTTTCCATGACGACGATCTTGCGCAGCTTGGGCAAGTTGGGCAGGGCCTCGAGCAGTTTGTCGGTTTGCTCCTGATCTTCGCAGACCATGACTTCAATGTCGGCATGGCCCACCACGTACGCCACTTCCGGCGTGGGGCTAGTGGGGTAGACGCCCACGGTGACGCCACCGACCAGGCCGGTGCCCATCTGCGTCAGCACCCATTCGATGCGGTTCTCTGCAATCACGCCCACATGGCCGCCTGCGCCC
>Ga0233380_1000227_pt1 | contig 32117 bp, 33 predicted proteins | sample ElkDunMinimDraft_9_FD_191541 | JGI IMG/M metagenome (GOLD analysis project Ga0233380, IMG submission 191541) | Fecal eukaryotic communites from dung pellets of Tule Elk in California, USA - Elk Dung F36 | ecosystem: Host-associated > Mammals > Digestive system > Large intestine > Fecal | place... | reverse complement strand
GTCAACATCGCCATGTGTTAAACACATACGTATATCGTTCATGTTTATTAAAGAATCATTAAAACTAATTTGAGCTTTATCGGAAATAGTAATTGGTTTTGTACGCAGGTCTTTTAAAACTCTACAATTAGGTAGGTAACAAAATTGAGTGTCTTTGGCATCAAAAAAATAAAAAACAATAATTCCGCCAATTAATAATCCTAATAAATAATATGCTAAACGCTGTGAAAATTTCATGAAAATAATTTTGTGCAAAAATACACTATTATTAGTTATAGAAATATTAAATTAAGATCTTTAAACGGAAGATTAAACCATTTTGCGATGGGTTCATTAACTAAAATTCCTTTATACATATAAATTCCCGATCTTATGGTGTTATCGTAGCTAATGGCATCGTCTATAGAACCGTTCTCTGTTAAATCTAACAAATAGGGCGATATAATGTTGCTTATGGCTAACGATGCGGTTTTAGAATATTTTGCTGTAATATTTGGCACGCCGTAATGAATAACGCCGTATTTGGTAATGACAGGATTTTCGTGTGTAGTTACTTCAGAGGTTTCAAAACAGCCGCCATTATCAATACAAACATCAATAATAACTGAACCGGGTTTCATTCGCTGAACCATTTCCTCAGAAATCACAATAGGGGAGCGGTTGCAACCTTTAATGGCACCAATAGCAACATCGCAACGCATTAATGCTTTGGTTAGCACTCTTTCTTGTATGGTTGATGTGAATATTTGTGTAGGCAATGATTTTTGTAAACGTTTTAGTTTATGAATATTGTTATCGAACACTTTTACGTTTACGCCCAATGCCAATGCGGTTTTTACTGCAGCTTCGCCTACCAAACCAGCTCCGATTATAACGACTTCGGTTGGTGGAACGCCCGTGATGTTTCCAAATAGCAATCCTTTACCGCCATTCATTCTACACATATAATCACTGGCAATTTGTATAGATGCTATGCCCGCAATTTCGCTAATGGCGTGTAAGAAAGGATAAGCGCCGTAACGATCTTTTATAAATTCGTAACAAAGTGCTGTTATTTTTTTCTTTTCTAACGCTTCAAAATATTCTTTTTTTTGGGTTTTAAGCTGTAATGCCGAAAAAAGATACGTCTTAGGTTTCATCAACCTTATTTCGTTGATCGTTGGTGGATCAACCTTTAAAATAATAGGGCAACCAAAAACTTTTTCTTTATCATGTGTTATGGTTGCGCCGGCTTCGCTGTATTTTTTATCGTCATAACTGGCTTCTGTACCCGCACCGGCTTCCATCAATACTTTATGACCTGCTTTTACCAGCATATTTACCGATTCTGGTGTAAGACAGATTCTTTTCTCTATTTTAAAATCTTCTTTTGGAATACCAATAAAAAGTTGTCCGCGTTTTCTACGAATTTCTAATTTTTCCTCTTGCGGAATTAATTGCGATTTTGAAAAAGGGCTTGTAATATCCATAATTAATCAAAATTTAATTCACGTGTGTTTTCATCGATAATTGTAATGGTAAGCTTATGCACTTTTTCTGGTAAAATACTTGTTGCCATTTCGGGCCATTCTACAAAACACCATGCGTTTTCATCAAAATATTCGTCTAAACCCATATCGTATGCTTCTGCTTCATTTTTTAATCGATACAAATCAAAATGATACACTTTATCTTTCGTCCCTAAATATTCATTCACAATTGAAAAAGTAGGACTGCTTGCCATTTCGCTAACACCTAATTCTTTAGCCAGCGCTTTAATTAAAGTGGTTTTACCTGCGCCCATAGGTGCATAAAAAAGCCACGTTTTATAAGTACTATTTTTAATTAATTGCTGCGCAATATTGTTTAATTCGCCAATAGAATAGGTCACTGTCATTTTACTTCTTTGGTGTTAAGGTTATAAGTGGAACAATCATTTCTTCTAACGAAATACCGCCGTGCTGGTACGTATTTTTAAAATAACTTACATAATAATTGTAATTGTTAATATACGCTAAAAAATAATCACTTTTAGCAAAAATATACGAACTACTCATATTTATTGCAGGAAGTTGCACTTTTTTAGGGTCTTTAACCACATAAACATCTTTTGGTTCGTAAGTTAACGACTTTCCTGTTTTGTATCTAAGGTTTAAACTGGTATTTTTATCGCCAATTACCTGCGACGGATTTTTACAGTTTATAGTTCCATGATCTGTAGTAATTATTAATTTAAAACCTGCTGTTTGTGCTTGTTGGATAATTTCTAATAAAGGCGAGTTTTTAAACCAACTTTGTGTTAGTGATCTGTAAGCTTTATCGGTTGATGCCAGTTCTTTTATAACTTCCATTTCGGTTTTTGCATGCGAAATCATATCAACAAAATTATAAACCAATGCAATTAACTTGTTGCTTTTTAATGATTTGAAATTTTCGGCAAGCTTTTTACCGTCTTTTAAATTGGTAATTTTTTGATATTCGTATTTAATATTTAAACGCAAACGTTTTAATTGATCTTCTAGAAATTCGGCTTCAAAAAGATTTTTACCGCCATCATCTACATCATTTTTCCAATATTGAGGCAGTTGTTTTTCCATTTGTAGTGGCGTTAAACCTGAAAAAATAGCGTTTCTAGCGTATTGAGTTGCCGTTGGAAGTATGGAATAATAATAATCTTCCTTATCTACCTTATAATGCTGGTTTACAATAGCTTCGAATGCTTTCCATTGGTCGTATCGCAAATTATCAATTACTACGAAAAGCACGTTTTCCTCGCCGCGTAATTCTGGTACAACCTTACGCACAAACAGTTTATGAGAGAAAAGAGGGGCGTCGTCATCGTTATTAATCCAATCTTCGTAATTTTTTTCTACAAATTTTCCGAATTGAATGTTTGCTTCTTCTTTTTGTTTTTCTAGAATTTCGGCTACATTTTGATCTTCAATTGTTTCTAATTGCATTTCCCAGAAAATCAATCTTTTGTATAAATCGGCCCATTCCTGATGCGAATTTGCTTGCATCATATCCATTGCAATTTTTCTGAATTCTTTCTGATAGTCTAACGACGTTTTTTCTGATACCAATCTAGAATGATCCAAGTTTTTCTTTAAACTCAATAAAATCTGATTTGGATTAACAGGTTTAATCAAATAATCGGCAATTTTAGATCCAATCGCTTCATCCATTATAAATTCTTCCTCACTTTTAGTAATCATTATAATAGGTATGGTCGATTTTTTCTCTTTCAATTCCGCCAAAGTTTCCAAGCCTGTAATTCCCGGCATATTTTCATCCAAAAAAACGGCATCGAAATTTTCTTCACCAAATAAGTCAATCGCATCTTGTCCGTTAGTAGCTGTAGTTACTTTATAGCCTTTCTTTTCTAAAAAAAGTACATGTGGTTTTAGTAAGTCAATTTCATCATCAACCCACAATATTTTTATTTCATTCATAGCAATAATTTTTTACCCCATTTAGTAAAACAGGTAATTAGATTTTAAATTTAGTAAAAACAAGATATAATTTTCTTAAAATAATAATAAGAAATTTAAAAACCTTATTTACTACAAAAATGATATAAATATTTTGTTTTTTAGGTACTTTTGTATGTTTTATTAATTAAAATAACGGCAATTAAGCTGTGGGTTAACTAAATTTTTTAATGTATTTTTCTTTTATAATTCCTGTATACAATAGACCCGATGAAATTAATGAGTTGTTACAAACTTTAACCAAACAAACTTACACAAGTGATTTTGAAGTTGTTGTAATTGAGGACGGATCTACTATTAATTGCCAAAGTGTTGTTGATGAGTATATTAACAAACTTAATATATCTTATTACTTTAAAACTAATTCGGGACCAGGTGATTCACGAAATTACGGAATGCGCGTTGCAAAAGGTGATTATTTTATAATATTAGATTCTGATTGTTTGATTCCCGAAAATTATTTGGTTGAAGTGAATACCTATTTAAACAATACTTTTGTTGATTGTTTTGGTGGACCTGATGCAGCGCACGAATCTTTTTCTGATGTACAAAAGGCAATTAACCAAACAATGACATCGGTTTTAACAACAGGTGGAATCCGTGGTGCTAGCGAAAAATTAGGAAAGTTTCAACCACGAAGTTTTAACATGGGAATTTCAAAGGAAGCTTTTGAAGCATCGGGCGGTTTTGGAAAAATTCATCCAGGCGAAGATCCTGATTTATCAATTCGTTTATGGAAAATGAATTTTAAAACGGCTTTAATTCCAAATGCTTATGTTTTCCACAAACGCAGAATAAATTGGGGAAAATTCTACAAACAAGTGAATAAATTTGGTAAAGCGCGTCCAATTTTAAACCAACGCCATCCAGAATATAGTAAACTTACCTATTGGTTTCCTGCTGTTTTTTTAGTTGGCTTTTACATTTCTATTCTATTTCTTATTGTTGGAATTAATGTACTTTTTTACTGCTATGCCTTGTATTTCCTAGCTCTTTTAATAGAAACATTAGTTAAAACCAAGAACTTAAAAATAGGATTTTTAACAATAATTACAACCTTTATTCAATTTTTTGGATATGGGGCAGGGTTTTTGTACAGCTATTTTTTGTTAAATATTAAGAAACAAGATCCACAAGTAGCAATGCCCGAAATGTTCTTTAAATAATTATGAAAATAATAGGAGTCACAGGCGGAATTGGTAGTGGTAAAACAACCATTATCAATTATATAAAATCGAAAGGTTTTACGGTTTATATTGCAGATAATGCTGGTAAAAATGTCATGCAAAAACCTGAAATTATAAAACAAGTAAATGAATTGTTTAACCATCAAGTTCTTTTGCCTACTGGTTTATTAGATCGATCTAAAATAGCTTCCCTTGTTTTTAACGATACTATTTTGTTACAAAAATTAAACAATATTGTACATCCAGCTGTAGGTTTAGATTTTGAAGAATTTTTAAAAGAAAACGTTTCGCAAAAAATTATTTTTAAAGAAACAGCTGTTTTGTTTGAATCTGATTTGCATCATGATTGTTTTGCAACAATTTTAATTACAGCACCAATTGAAGAACGTATTAATAGGGTTGTTAAAAGAGATGGCATTGCAAAAGAACAAGTTTTAAATAGAATTAAAAATCAGTTATCTGATGAGGAGAAGGCTAAATTAGCCACCTACGTAGTAGAGAACGTTGATATTTTAACTGCATTTAAGAGTATTGACGATATTATCGATAAAATTTTAATTAATTAGTCATGATGTTAACTTTAGGTTAAAAGCATTATTTTTAATTGTTAAAATGTTAAATTTGAACATATTTTAATCATATAATGAATAGATATAGATTTCAGTTTTTAGTTGTTTTAATGAGTTTAGCGCTGTTAGGAATAACTTTAATACAGCTTTACTGGATTAGTACAACGTACGAAAATAAAGACGATCAATTTCAGCACTTAGCCAACCAAACAATAGGTAAGGTTGCCGATAGAATTAAAGAAAAAGAACGTTATGAGTTTGATAAAAAGCTTTACGAATACCGTACAAAAACGGGTAAGGTTCCAGATAAAACAACAATAAAAGAAATTTTTTATATTGAAAAAGACAACAGAACAAACGAAGAAATTGTTTATTCTAGCATTATTTCTGTTGAAAATTTAGCCGACTTTAATGTTGGTAAAACGTTCATTGACAGTGCAAGTGGTTATAAAAAAGATTATAAAAACTACGTTAGCAGCAGAAAAACCGAGGTTTACCACGGTAAAAAAAATATTACCGATGGTTTAGAAACACAACATAGATCCTTAAATAATCAAACACAACCAGATTTGGTAATTGAGAAAAAAGGAACTTTAAGCGATTTAGAAGACCGTATTGGTAATGAGTGGACTTATAACGATATAGTGTCGGTTTATCCTATAGAAGATCGTTTAGATAACAAAGTTTTGTCTAATCTTTTAAAACAAGAATTAAACATTAATAAAGTTTCTACCGATTTTGAATATGCTGTTTTTAACAATGGATTAGCAACCACAATTAAATCGGGAAATTTTATTTATAATGAAAAAAATACGTATGCGGTTCCTATATTAACAGATATCGAAAACAATTCAAAATATCAATTATACGTTAGTTTTCCTCAGAAATCTAAGTTTATCGTATCAGATTTGTTGCCGTTTATTTTAATATCATTGCTGTTTACAGTAGTAATTATCGCAGCATATTACAGCGCTATTCGTCAGTTAATAACACAACGACAAATTTCTGAAATAAAAAACGATTTCATTAATAACATGACGCATGAATTTAAAACCCCTATTGCAACAATAAACCTTGCTTTAGATGCTATAAAAAACCCTAAAATCATTAATCACGAAGAAAAGGTTTTAAGATATGCACAAATGATTCGTGATGAAAACAAACGAATGCATGCGCAAATTGAAAACATCTTAAGAATATCAAAATTAGAAAAGAAAGAACTAGATATTCCTAAAGAAAAAATTGAATTAACAGATGTGTTAGAAGCTGCAATTGATCACGTTTCATTACTTATTGAAGACCGCGAAGGAACATTAAATATGCACTTTAATACAACCAGAGACACCGTGTTAATTAATCCAACACATTTTACAAGTGTTTTTGTGAATATTTTAGACAATGCCATAAAATACTCGCCAAGTGCACCAATAATAGACATATATACAGAAAATGTTAAAGACACTATAATTGTTAAAATAAAAGATAAAGGCAGTGGAATGAGTAAAACTGCTACAAAGAAAATATTTGATAAATTTTATAGAGAACATACCGGCGACTTGCACAACGTAAAAGGTCATGGTTTAGGTTTGGCGTACGTAAAACAAATTGTAGACGACCATAATGCCCAAGTGTATGTAGAAAGCGAAAAAGGTAAAGGAAGTACCTTTATTATAAAAATACCCCTAATTAATTAATTTAAACAAACAACAAATAATTAAAATGATGGAAGTAAGTAATAACAAAAAGATTTTACTGGTAGAAGATGACCCAAACTTTGGATCAATCTTAAAAGATTATTTAATGATGAATGATTTCGATGTAACTCTTGCCAAGAATGGAATGGAAGGTTTCGAAAAATTCAAAAAAGATACATTTGACCTATGTATTTTAGATGTAATGATGCCTTATAAAGATGGTTTTACGTTAGCACGTGAAATACGCGACAAAAATAAAGAAATTCCTATTATTTTCTTAACTGCTAAAACAATGAAAGAAGATGTATTGAAAGGATATAAAGTAGGTGCCGATGATTATTTAAACAAACCTTTTGATTCTGAAGTTTTGTTAATGAAAATTAAGGCAATCATGCAGCGCAAATCTTCTGAAGTTAAGGCAGAGAATACGAAATTTGAATTCCAAATTGGTAAATTCAATTTAAACTCAAAACTTCGATTCTTAACTTTTGAAAACGATGAGCCTATTAAATTGTCGCCAAAAGAAAACGAATTATTAAAGATGTTAGCACTTTACGAAAACGATTTAATGCCGCGTGAAGTAGCTTTAACTAAAATTTGGAGAGATGATAATTACTTTACCTCTCGTAGTATGGACGTTTACATTGCTAAACTTAGGAAATACCTAAAACCAGATGAAAACGTTGAGATTTTAAACATTCACGGCGAAGGTTTTAGATTGGTTATTAAAAATAAAGATAAATAACATAAAAGCTTGAGAATTTTCTCAAGCTTTTTGTTTAAAAAAAATCAGTAACCAACCAATTTATAAAGAATAGTTTACTACAGAAGGAAACACCATAACTAACAATTAAGTAATGGTATTTTTCACATTTATTTTTAAATCAATAAGGCAAAGACGTTAAAAAAGCGTAATAAAAATCCTTTTTCCAAAAGATTAAAAGTTAATTGTAATAAAAATAGTTACAATTAAAAAAATATTCTTACCTTTGTACCATTATGAACAACACAAGATTTGCAACCATCATTCATATTCTTACGCTTTTGGCGAAGTATCCCGACCAATGGATGAGTTCGGAATGGATTGCCGAAAGCATCAATATCAATCCGGTGATTGTTCGGAAAGAGCTTGCTATTCTGCACAAAAATGGTTGGGTGCAAAGTAAAAAAGGAAAAGAAGGCGGTACGATGTTACAAGTGTCGAGCTGTGAAATTTCGATGGCAGATATTTTTAATACCGTTAAAAATTCCAATGTATTGGGCAAGAAAAATAGTTGTACAAATACGAAATGTCCAATCGGAAAAGAGATAAATACAGAATTGGAAAAGTTGTTTGATCACACGGATGAAATCGTTGTGAATTATTTGAAAACTAAATCCTTAAAAGATTTTGTAGATCCATTCAAATAAAAAAATTTATCCATAAATGTAACAAAAGTTATTACAAATTAAATAAATATAAAAAATGAAAGTAGCCATTATTGGAGCCACAGGATTTGTAGGTTCAAAATTAGTAAACGAAGCCCTTAACAGAGGTTTGGAAGTAACGGCAATCGCCAGAAAAACTGAAAACATCTCGGCTGAGAACATCAACAAAGTTGCTGTGGATGTGAACAATGTAAACCAGCTTTCGGAGGCTCTAAAAGGTCACGATGCCGTGATCAGTGCGTTCAACGCAGGCTGGACCAATCTTAATCTATACAATGATTTCTTGGCAGGTTCAAAATCCATTCAGCAAGCGGTAAAACAAGCCGGCGTACAAAGAATGATTGTAGTCGGTGGTGCCGGAAGTTTGTATTCCAATGAAGAGCAGCAGTTGGTGGATACGCCAGATTTCCCGGCCGATATCAAACCCGGAGCAACTGCTGCAAGAGATTACCTGAATATGTTGAAAGAAGAAACAACCTTGGATTGGGCGTTTTTTAGTCCGGCTATCGAAATGCACCCCGGAGTAACCGAAGGGAGAACGGGCAAATATCGCTTAGGAAAAGACCAGCCTGTTTTTGATGAAAATAATATTTCTAAACTATCGCCGGAAGATGTAGCGGTGGTTTTATTGGACGAAGTACAAGAGCCCAAACACCACCAAGAACGTTTTACAGCAGCATATTAAAATTTAAAATTAAGAAAAATGAAAAGAAATATAGATGCAGGTTTATTGAACTTTCGATTAACATTAGGCATATTAATGCTGATGCACGGCATCCACAAATTGATTAATGGTTTGGATGGCATCAAAGGCATGCTGGCAGAAGTGGGACTTCCCGGATTTCTGGCTTATGGTGTGCATTTGGGCGAAACCGTCGCAGCCCTGCTGCTGATTGTCGGCTTCAGAACGCGTCTGGCAGCAGTTGCCTACACAGGCGTCATGGTCGTTGCCTTTCTCATGGCACATATAGACCCACTTTTTGCCCTCGGAAAATCGGGTGCATGGCTACACGAAGGCATCGCATTATTCTTATTCGGCGGCTTAGGCTTGATTTTTACAGGTGGTGGGAAATACGCATTGTCTAAAAACAATCAGTGGGATTAAATCAATAAAATTTAAACAGGCTCTTAGAACACGATAATTTTTGGGGCATTCCCCGCTGAGGCGGGTCGGGCTTTCCGCTACAATCTTTTTGTGTCGTTGGCACTCCACAAAAAGGATTTTCGCTGCAATCCCTAATGCAAACAAGCAGCCCAACAGTTGATATTTCAAATTTTATCGTATCGCAAACAACAATTAAATATTTTATCATGAAAAAAATAAAAATCGGAAATACCAATTTAGAAATAGCACCGTTTAATTTAGGTGTAAATGTTTTTGGCTGGACCATAGACGAGCAACAATCTTTTGAAATATTGGATGCTTTCGTAGCAGCAGGATATAATTTTATCGACACCGCCGATATGTATTCCTATTGGATAGATGGTGGTGCAGGCGGAGAATCCGAAGCCATTATTGGAAAATGGATGAAAGCAAGAGACAATCGTGAACAGCTGATCATTGCCACAAAAGTAGGCGGTCCAACTGGCGAACACGGTATTGATACCAGCCGCAAACATATTTTGGAAACTGTAGAAAAGTCATTAGAAAGACTACAAACAGACTACATTGATTTGTATTACCTACATTACGACGACGAAAATACACCGGTCGAAGAAACATTAAGAACCTTCGATGAATTGGTGAAATCCGGAAAAGTAAAACACATTGCTGTTTCCAACATTTCAGCAGAACGATTAAAAGAATCCTTGGAGTTTTCGGACAAAAATAACATTGCAAAATACCAGGCTTTACAACCGTTGTATAATTTGGTAGAGCGTGAAAATTACGAAACAAACTACGCTCCCATTGTAAAAGAGCATGGCTTAACGGTGTTCCCTTATTACGCTTTGGCATCCGGATTTCTTACCGGAAAATATAGATCAGAAGCCGATTTTCAAAAAAGTCCACGCGGGCAAGGTGCCGCAAATTATTTGAACGAAAAAGGGTTGAATATTTTAAATGCTTTAGACCAAATTGCCGAAAAACACAATACAGTTCCAGCTGCTGTTTCATTAGCTTGGTTAGCGGCTCAGCCCAACATTGGTGGTCCTGTAGCCAGTGCTACTTCTGCCAATCAGTTAGCTGAAATTCTATCCAGTACATCGTTAACTTTAGACAATACTGATTTGGAATTATTGGATAAGGTAAGTAAATAAATGTCTTAACGTATTCCTAAAAAATGAGGAGAACAACGCAATAATAACAATAATATAATGTAGGAATTGCAACAGAAAAATCGTAACTTAACAATATCATTTCATTGACTATTAATCGCTTAGAATAGATATAAAGCATGTTATTAATAATTAATAAAATTAGAAATTATGAACAAAAGATTTGAAAATAAAGCAATCATCATCACAGGTGCCGGAATGGGACTTGGATTAGCTACAGCAAAAGAATTGGCTTCAGAAGGTGCAAACCTTGTATTGGTTGACTACAACGAAAAAAGTTTGGCAGATGCCAAAGCGGAAATCTCTAAAAAATTTCCTGATGTAAAAATAATCCATGTAGTAGCTGATGTATCGAAAGAAGAAGCCGTAAAAAACTATGTAAATGAAGCAGTAAAAACGTTTGGTAGCATTGACGGACTTTACAACAATGCAGGCATAGAAGGCAAGCAGGCAAGCATTACGGAATATGACGTGGATATGTTCAAAAAAGTAATCGACATTAACCTAATGGGGGTTTACTACGGATTGCGATATGTGATTCCTGTGATGCAGCGACAAAAATTTGGTCGTATTGTGAACGTAGCTTCTGTAGGTGGTATCCGTGGCGTACTGAATCAAATGCCTTATGTGGCGAGTAAACATGCGGTTTCGGGTATGACCAAAAATACGGCTTTGGAATACGGAAGAGATGGAATTTTGACCAATGCCATTGCACCGGGAGCAATACTTACGCCTATGGTTGCAGAAGCATTTAAGCAAGTAAACCCAACAGATCCTAAAGCGGCCGAATCAGAATATGCACAACGCAATCCTACTAAACGCTTGGGCTTACCACATGAAGTAGCCAAAGTAGTGGCATTTCTTTTAAGTGAGGAAAACGGATATGTAAACGGACAAACCATCGCCATTGACGGAGGCGAATCTAACATTTACGGAAATTCTTAATATTAAGCCCAATAAAAAGTCAAAAATGAGAAAATTTAAAATAGCAGCCTTAGTAGGCTCATTACGCAAAGATTCGTTCAATAAAAAAGTAGCGGAAACATTAATTGGTTTAGCACCAGATAATTTAGAAATGGAAATCGTTGAAATTGGTCAGTTAACCCATTACAACGAAGATTTAGATACAGATACACCACCAAAAGAATGGACTGATTTTCGTGAAAAAATCAAAGGATATGACGGCGTATTTTTGTTTACACCAGAGTATAACCGTTCAGTTTCGGGCGTATTGAAAAACGCATTGGATGTAGGTTCACGTCCTTATGGCAAAAGCGTTTGGAATGGTAAAGCTGCTGCTGTAGCAAGTGTATCGATGAGTCCGCTTGCTGGTTGTCTTGCCAACCATACAGTACGTCAATCGTTGGTCTTTTTAAATATGCCGGTGATGCAACAGCCCGAAATATACATAGGCAGTGCCCACGAATTGTTTGATGAAAACGGGAAAGTATTAGAAAGTTCTGCTACTTTCTTAAAACAAGTGATCGGTGCTTATGCTGCTTGGATGGAAAAAAATCTTGGAAACTAAAATAAGTTTCACCAAAGTAGAAAGAATTATCAATAGTTCAATACATCGGCATTCCTGACGATATAATATTTTAAGAACAACAACCCAAAAGCTATTTTATATAATAAAGACACCTCTGAGTAAATCGGAGGTGTCTAATACTTAATAACCTAAATTTATTATTTTAAACCCAAGATCTATAAATACTTACCTAAAAACTTTGATAAGTTTTAATTTAAAAAAAAGCGGTAATTGTTTGGCTTATTTTTGCCTTTTAATAATCTATTTATTTAAAGTAATTAAAATCGTGGTTGTTATCAATTCTTAATAAGGTTTCGTAAATTAATTTAATAACGTTTTCTACATCGTTTTTATGAACCATTTCTACGGTGGTATGCATGTATCTTAAAGGTAATGAGATTAATGCCGAAGCTACACCACCATTACTATACGCAAATGCATCAGTATCTGTTCCGGTAACGCGAGACGATGCCAGTCTTTGAAAAGGAATTGCATTATTTTCTGCCGTATCAATAATTAAATTACGTAGGTTGTTTTGCACAGCAGGGGCGTAGGTAATCACCGGACCTAAACCAATTTTTGTTTCACCTTCAATTTTTTTGTCAATCATAGGTGTAGTGCTGTCGTGACAAACATCTGTTACAATAGCAACATTGGGTTTAATGCTTTGTGTAATCATTTCGGCACCTCTTAAACCAACTTCTTCCTGAACAGAATTTGTAATATATAAACCAAACGGAAGTTTTACATTGTTTTCTTTTAACAAACGTGCAACTTCGGCAATCATAAATCCGCCCATTCGGTTATCTAACGCACGACAAACAAATTTTGTATCATTTAAAATTTCAAAACTGTCAGGATATGTTATTACGCAACCAACATGAATGCCTAAAGCCTCAACTTCTTCCTTAGAATCGCATCCGCAATCAATAAAAATATTCTCTAATTTTGGTGTCGGTTCGTCTTTACCAGCTCGCAAGCGTGTATGGATAGCAGGCCATCCAAAAACACCTTTAACAATTCCTTTTTTTGTATGAATGTTCACTCGTTTAGATGGGGCGATCATTTGATCGCTTCCGCCGTTTCTAATTACGTAAATCATTCCATTTTCATCAATATAATTTACATACCACGAAATTTCATCTGCATGCCCTTCAATAACAACCTTAAATTCCGCATCTGGATTAATTACCCCAACGCAAGTGCCATAGGTATCGGTAAAAACGGTATCTACATAAGGTTTTATGTAATCCATCCATAACTTTTGTCCTTCTTTTTCAAAACCTGTTGGCGATGCATTGTTTAAATAATTCTCTAAAAACCTTAGTGAATCATTATTTAGTATGGTTTTTGTAATCATATTTTTTGTATTAATTTTAGACGAAATTACTAATAATTTTGTTCTATATTTACTTTAAAATTTAGAAACTAATGAGAACATTTTTTATAATCTTTTTTTCTGTTTGTGCACTTCAAATAAACGCACAAGTAAATGATTGGGAGAAATATGCCGATTCTTTACGCACAAATGTTTTAGACGATGGTGAAATTGAAAAAGAATTTGTGCTTCCAGAACTTCATATTAATTTTTCGAAGGAAGAATTAGAACGTATGAAAATTCAAAGTGTTTTAAAGCGCAGAATTATCAGAGTGTACGGTTATGCAGTTCAAACCAGTGATAATTTGACAAATTTGAATGAAAATATGGCGAAGATGGAATCAAATTCGCAGAAAAGAAAATATTTACGTCAAACCGAAAAGTACCTTAAAAATCAGTTTGAAGAACCTTTAAAAAAATTGTCGAGAAAAGACGGGCAAATTTTATTAAAGTTAATTAACAGACAAACCGACCGTACTACTTTTGAATTAGTAAAAGATTTAAAAAGCGGTTGGAGTGCGTTTTGGAATCAACAAGCAGCAAAAATGTTCGATTTAAACCTAAAGTCTAAATACGTTCCTGCCGATGTATTAGAAGATTTTTACATAGAAATGTTGATTCACGAATTGGCTGCCGAAGGAAGAATAGAATACAGACAACCTGCTAGAAATCTTAAAATGGAGCAGGTGAAAGCTAAATGGAAATCTAAATTAGGTAATTCTGGATATTATCCAGAAGAAAATTAATCAAACATTTTTGGTATATTTGCAACAAGCAGTTAATTCATGGAACAATTTATAGTATCGGCACGTAAATACCGCCCGCAAACGTTTAAAGACGTTGTTGGTCAGCAAACAATTACAAGCACTTTAGTTAATGCTATAGAAAACAATCATTTAGCACAAGCATTATTATTTACGGGTCCGCGTGGTGTTGGTAAAACAACATGTGCACGTATTTTGGCTCGAAAAATAAATCAAATTGGTTACGATGATCCAAACGAAGATTTTGCTTTTAATGTGTTTGAATTAGATGCTGCTTCGAACAACTCTGTAGAAGATATTCGTAATTTAATTGACCAAGTACGTATACCACCACAAACAGGAATTTACAAAGTTTATATTATAGACGAGGTGCACATGTTGTCATCGGCAGCTTTTAACGCATTCCTTAAAACGTTAGAAGAGCCGCCAAAACATGCCATTTTTATTTTGGCTACAACCGAAAAACACAAGATCATTCCAACAATATTATCTCGTTGTCAGATATTTGATTTTAAAAGAATTACGGTTAACGATGCAAAGGAATACTTAAAGGAAGTTGCTGTTAGCCAAAACATTACTTTTGAAGAAGATGCACTGCAAATTATTGCTCAAAAAGCAGATGGTGCCATGCGTGATGCATTGTCAATTTTTGATCGTGTTGTTTCATTTTGTGGAACAAATTTAACCAGACAGGCAGTTGCTGAAAACCTAAATGTTTTAGATTACGATTATTATTTGCGTGTTACCGATTTAATTCTTTCAAGTGATATTCCTAAATTACTATTAACTTTTGATACTGTTTTAGCGAAAGGATTTGACGGAAATCATTTTGTAACTGGATTAGCATCGCACTTTAGAAATTTATTGGTATGCAGAAATCCGGAAACTTTAAATTTATTGGATGTAAGTGATGAAAACAAAAACTTGTTTTATCAACAAGCTCAAAAATGTTCACAAGAATTATTAATTGAAGCAATTAATATTGCAAATACCTGCGATTTAAAGTACAAAACATCGGTAAATCAACGGTTATTGGTTGAGTTGTGCCTAATGCAATTGGCAACGTTGATGCATCCTGAAAAAAAAAATTCAAATCTGAACTAATTCCGGCAGCATTTTTTATAAATGTTAGTAAAAATAGCAATCATTCTATTGTTGTAGAAGAACCAAAAGAGGTTATTGTAAAGCCTATCAGTAAAGAAGACGATGTTGCAACTGTTTCTGATAATACGGAGTTAAATACCCAAAAAGTTACCATATCAAAAGAAACGGGTGATCATCAAATTTCTGCATTGTCATTAAAAAGTATCAAGAAAAAAAGAGAGTTAGAAGCTTCTATAAATCCCGTTCAAATAAATCAGGAAGATCTTCCTAAAGATGATTTTACTTTTGAAGAACTTAAAAAACATTGGGATTATTGTTCGGCTCAATACTATGCTACAGGCAGAATGCTTATGTCGTCTACCATGAATATGGCAAATTTAACGTTAAATGATACCTTACTAACAGTTGAATTTCCAAATGAAGGAAGCAAATTAAGCTTTGAAGAGAATTTATACGATTTAGTATCTTACATTCATAAAAAATTAAACAATTACCATTTAAAAATTGATGTTAAGGTAAATGAGGAAGTTCAAATTAAAAAAGCTTATACCATACACGATAAATTAGATTATTTAAAAGAAATTAACCCGGCATTAGATGTTTTAATTAAAACGTTTGATTTAGAGGTGAAACCATAAAAAATGAAGACTAAAAGTCTTCATTTTTTCTATCGTCAATTTCTAATTTCATTAAAATTTTAGCAACATCATTTTCTGCAAAAGATAAATTTCCGGCTACAAAAACACCACGATCTCCTGTTGTAAAATCCTGAATTCCATATACAGTAGCTTCATCGTCTGGGTTACTCATGCCTTCATATCGGTAAATTTCAACAATTCCAAAATTTACTGGTGCACTAAGTATTTTATCTTCTTCAATATTGTAATCAATAGAAAATCCTTTTTCTTTTAATTCTTCTAACGCTTTTTCAACAGTTGCGTAGTGATACATTTTCTTCATAGTTTTAATTTTTTACTTAAAGTTAATAAAATTTGACTTAGAAGCCTTAAAAATTATCATAAAATCTAATAACTACTTTTTTGTTTGTACTTTTGTAAAAAATGTAATTATGATATCAATAGGAAACTTCAATACGTTAAAAATAGCAAGAAGAACTAATGTTGGACTTTATTTGACCGATGGAACTGAAGATGTGCTTTTGCCTAAAAAGTATCTTCCTGAAAATTTTGAAATTAACGATGATATCGAGGTTTTTGTTTATTTAGATCAAGAAGAACGACCGGTTGCTACTACTTTAGAACCTTATATTATTTTAAATGAATTTGCTCTTTTAAAAGTGAACTACATCAATGATTATGGTGCTTTTATGGATTGGGGCTTAGAAAAAGATTTGTTTGTACCTTTTAGAGAGCAAGCAAGACCAATGACTGTAGGCAATTATTACATTATTTACATGCATTTAGACGAGAAAACCAATAGATTAATGGGATCGTCTAAACTAAACCAGTTTTTAGATAATAATAACCTAACCGTTGAAGTAGGCGAAGAGGTTGATTTAATTGTAACGCATATTACCGATGCTGGAATTAATGTTATTATTAATGAAAAACATAAAGGTTTAATGTACCAAAACGAGGTGTTTGAAGATCTTAGAACGGGAGACCGTATTATTGGATATATAAAAAACATAAGACCAGATGGTAAAATTGATGTTTCGCGCACTAAAATTGGTTTTGAAAAAGTTACGGATAGCGCAAGTAAAATTTTAAGTGAATTAGAATTTAACGACGGCTTTTTAGGATTGAACGATAAAAGTCATCCAGACGAAATTAAAACCATACTTGAAATGAGTAAAAAAACGTTTAAACAAACCATTGGGGTTTTATATAAGGAAAAAAAGATTTTAATTAAACAAGATGGGATTTATTTAGTTTAGTGTTAAATATTTCATAATGCCAATTAATTTGGTTATATTTATTTTGAATTATTAAATAGATATGTATTATGAAAAACAGTTTACTTTTAATTTTGGCTATTACAGGTTTAATATCTTGTAACAGTAAAACAGATTGTCAAAGTCTATCGGGTAACTACACTACTTTTGTAGAAGCTAGAAAAGAAATTACAAAGGCAAATTTTCCTGTAAAAAATATACAGCTAACCCCAGAAAGTTCATGGATAAAACGTATTGAGTTTTATAGTTGTAATGAAAAAGATGGCTATTTAATAATTTATACTACTCGTGCAGAAGAATACATTCATGCAGAAGTTCCTTTAAAAATCTGGGAAGAATTTTCTTCATCAAAATCAAAAGGATCTTATTATAACACCAATATTGTAAACCGTTATCCGTTTAATTTAAAATAAATTAAAAAATGGTATGTTAGTTGTATATTAAAATGTATTAATATTCGTTTAGATAAATATTACATTAAATTTGCACAGCAAAAATATACAAATGAAAAAATACCTATATATACTTTTTGTTTTTCTTTTCTTAACATCATGGAATGCCCAGGCACAAATTGATGATACAGATTTAGAAGAAATAGTAATTGATAAATTATCGCGTACAAGTATCATTGATATTATTAAAAAAGTACGTAATCAAATGTATAATAATTACGATAATAACAATTATAATTATCTGGTAAATCATAAAGCATCTATTAACGATACTGCTCAGTTATTGCAGTCGCAAACGGTATTTGATGTTTCTATAAACCTTAAAAGTAAAAAAATTAATAAAAGCATTGTAAAAGATTCTAGAAATACGGTTGCAATGGATACTGTTTTTTTTAATAGATATTCGGGTAACGATTCACCTATGTATTGGCTTACCGAAGTTGTTATTAGAAAATATGTGAATGTTCCGGAACTAGATTTCTTTAATAATTTCAAAGATTATTCTTTTGAACGTAAAAGAACAGCAGACGGACAGTATATCATTGAATTTTATTCGGAACAATTTTATGAAGGATATTTTCAGTACGATAAAAATTTCAATTTAAAGAAAATGGAATTTGTTTTGCTAAAGCCTTACATTATAGATCATAGTCAGTCTAAAAACGGTAAGTTTATGTTTGAAAAAAACTGGATCTATAAAAAAGAAAATGTTTCTATAACTTTTGATACAAGTAAAGACGGAAAGAATTTTGTTGATGAACTTAAAGCATCAGAAGAAATTCAAGATTACAACTTTACCAGATTCGATTCTAAAGGAGGAGTAGTGATAAAAGATATTGATTTAGATTTTAAATCGAATTTAATATTTAAGAAGTTATAAAAAAGTCGAGTTCTACAACTCGACTTTTTTATGATTATTTTATTACTGCACAATACTTTCTATTTCGTTAAGTATTTTTTGAGCTAAATTATCAGCATCATTTTGTGTCGGTGCTTCGGTATAAATGCGGATGATAGGTTCTGTATTCGATTTTCGCAAATGCACCCAAGAATCTGCAAAATCTATTTTAACGCCATCTACAGTGCTTATTTTTTCTGTTGCATAATGTTTTTGCATTTCTTCTAAAATAGCATCAACATTAATTTCAGGCGTTAGTTCAATTTTATTTTTACTCATGTAATAAGCAGGATAGGTGGCTCTTAGACTCGCAACGTCCAAATCTTGATTTGCTAAGTGTGTTAAAAATAAAGCAACACCAACAAGCGAATCTCTACCGTAATGCGTTTCAGGGTAAATAATACCGCCATTGCCTTCGCCGCCAATTACAGCGTTGTTCTTTTTCATTAATTCTACCACATTTACTTCGCCCACTGCCGATGCTTCGTATATGCCACCATGTTTTTCGGTAATATCTCTCAAAGCACGTGAAGACGACATGTTTGAAACCGTGTTACCAGGAGTTTTACTCAATACATAATCGGCAACAGCCACTAAAGTATATTCTTCACCAAACATTTCACCATCGTTGCTGATAAACGCCAAGCGATCCACATCTGGGTCAACCACAATACCAAAATCGGCTTGTTCTTTCACTACTAATTCGCAGATATCTGTTAAATGCTCTTTTAAAGGCTCTGGGTTGTGTGGAAAATGTCCGTTTGGTTCGCAATAAAGTTCAACAACTTCAACACCCATTTTCTTTAACAAAGCAGGAATTACAATTCCGCCCGATGAATTTACTCCATCAACAACTACTTTAAAGTTTTTGCTTTTTACGGCTTCTACATCAACTAGTTTTAAGTTTAAAATTTCGTCAATGTGTCTGTCCATATAATCGGTAATTTCGGTAATCGTTCCCAATGAATCCACATCGGCGAAATTAAAACTGTCTGATTCTGCAATTTCCAAAATCAAAGCACCTTCGGCTCCGCTTAAAAATTCGCCTTTATTGTTCAGTAATTTCAGTGCATTCCATTGTTTTGGATTGTGCGATGCTGTTAGAATTATTCCGCCATCAGCTTTTTCCAATGGCACAGCAACTTCAACAGTTGGCGTGGTTGATAAACCTAAATCTATAATGTTAATTCCCAATCCAACTAACGTTTGCATAACTAATTGGTGGATCATAGGACCCGAAATACGTGCATCACGACCAATTACAACGGTTAATTTATCTTTTTGTAAGCTGTTTTTTAGGAAGGTTCCATAAGCCGATGCAAATTTTACGGCATCGATCGGAGTTAAATTTTCGCCCACGTTACCGCCAATGGTACCGCGAATTCCGGAAATTGATTTTATTAAGGTCATTTATTTACTTTTTTTTACAAACAAATATAAAGATTACTTCATTAATTATTGGAAATGGATAGTTTAATTATTTGTAAATGATTTCGCGTTCAGTAATCATGTAGCCCTCATTGTCAATATACGTTTTTTTTATCCAATTATTATGTTTATCATAGGTATATTTAGTTTTGTTATCTGTTTCTTTTATTGAAGATATCGAATTTTCAGGTTTTATGGTATTGTTAAACTCGATACTTTCTCTATTATAAACGAGTTGTTCTTACATAATATGTATTATCATCTGTGTATGCCCAAGTTATTATATAGTCAATATTATGGTTGTAGGTTCTAATTTTTTTAACCAATTGATGAGCTTCATTATATAAATAGTAAATAATAGATTTGTCGTTATTAAAATAAATACTTTCTTCTCTGATAAGTAGATTCCTAGAATTAAAATGCCTATTGGTTATTTGCGATTCAGTATTAACAGCCTCTAATTTTTTTACAATATTTTCTTTTTTATCGTAATACCAACGTTTAGTATTTTCAGGGCGGAACATATTTTTTTCATTAGTAGGATTATTATCTTCTATAACATATTTCAAAGTATTTTTGTCTTCATAATACTCATAAATGATCTTAAAAATGGTATCATTTGTTTTAGTGTCAATACGATAAAAATATTTATATGGATATTCATCTAGATAAATCTCTGTATCCCAAAAATAACCTAAAAATTTATTTTTTGAATCCATTTCGTAATATATCGTTTTAACGTATTTTACTTTTTTAATATCGTTTAATTCAGGAAAAAATCTTTTAGGATTAGGTTCTGTTATATATCTGTCATCAACATTCTGAGAGTATCCCGATATGCTGATGAGTAAAAAGATCAGTTTGTATTTTGTAAGTTGTTTCATTTCGCTGTGTTTAGTTTTTGATTTTATCTTTACTTAATTCAATAATTCTTTCCCATTTTTCTTTTTCAAATTTTCTGCCGCCGTAATTTTTCTTCTTTAAAATGTATTTTTTAGTGTCCCAATCTATAATATAAAAAGAGTTTTGTGCTGGTCGGTCGTGTGCTCTTTTCATATCATAATTTTGTTCAATATACATGGGCGTTTCATTTTCCAAATAATAAATGGTGGTTACTGTCCAGTACTTATCGGTTACACTATGTATTATTTTTTCGACAGCTTTGTTTTTCTTTTTATAGAAAACAGTCAAAAAAACTGAACTATCCTTATTATAAAGAGAAGCATCATCTATATTTATAAATTTCAGCTCATTGTCTGAATTAATTTTATCAACCAACCGATCTATTTTTTTTATAGGTTCATAATTAAACATAGATAAATAATATTCTTTTGGATATGAGAAGTCTAAATATAAATATTGAAACTGTCCTTCAATTTTTGCAAGGATAATTTTTGAAAAACCACCATACCCAACATTTTTAGAAAAAAGATATTCAAAGTCTATATAACCTAAATTTTTTAAATAGTTATGTACCATATCTTTTTCTGACATTTTTTCAATTTTTACAGAAGAAATCCTATTTCCTGAAGGAAACATTCTTTGAAAATTAAAAAAATCAGTAATCATTTGTGAGTAGATAATGTTTTGTTTGTCGTTTTCGATATTACCGTTACTTTTAAGAAGTATCATACGGTCTTCTTCGCGATGTATATAATATAAACCTATGTCTTTATTGGGATTAGAATCTTTTTCTTCACAAAATCTACTTTTTAAAATATTCTTAATAACCAAACGAATATGATTTTCGCCCACCATTTCATAAATCCCTGAGGTTGTGTAATAACACGAACTTCCACACTCTTGTCGGGTATAAGTTGAGAAGGTTTTATTTTCGTTAAGGGTTATATAATTTCCGAAGGCTTTTTTATCATTTGGTTTGGACATAATATATTCATCTATATCTTGTTCAGAAATATTTAAATTAATCATCCATTCACCTGTTAAACCTTGTGCTTTTACAATTATTGTAGAGAGAAACATTATAATAAAAAGTAAAATATTTTTCATAATTATTTGTGTTATAACAAAGCTTTTTAATCAATAACAATACCAAAGATAAAGAATTCTTTACCGGTCTTTTGCCATTATGCACAAAGTTAGTATCTTTTGACTTTAAAGACCTTACACATTAAGCCTCATACTATGAACTTTCTAGCGCATATTTATTTATCGGGAACGAACGAACGCATACAGATCGGCAATTTTATGGGCGATGGTATCCGTGGGAAAGACTACAAACACTATCATACCGATATACAGTTAGGTGTTTTACTGCACCGTTCTATTGATAGTTTTACAGATTTTCATCCGATATTTCGTCAATCAAAACACCGATTGGTTCCAAAGTTCAATCATTTTTCGGGGATTATTATCGATATGTTTTATGATCATTTTCTGGCAAAAGAATGGAAACTATATCATCATGAAGATTTAGAGGTTTTTACACAAAAATTTTATCAAAACTTAGAAAAGCATTATTCAGAATTAAATCAAAAAACGCGTAATCTATTACCTTACTTAACAAAACAGAATTGGCTGCAACGCTACGCTAACTTAACAGATTTACAACAAATTTTAAAACAAATGGATAATCGTTTCGCAATGAAATCAAATATGAATGAAGCGGTAGAAGATTTGTACCAACATTACGATGATTTTCAAAGAGAATTTCATTTGTTCTTTAAAGATTTAATGATTCATGCAAACGCTGAAAAAGTGCGATTAGAACAAGAGTTTAAAAAATGATTGGGTTTTAATTTTAAGTAAGCTACTTTTGCAGTATGGATGCACCCCAAAACAAAAAATACCGAATAAAAAAAACGTTTCGATACCTTGAAGGAATATTGTATTTGCTTAAAACAATAATTTCCGATCGTCAGTTTTTATATATTTCATGTGTTCTGGTGGGTATTTCATCTGCATTGGCGGTTATTCTTTTAAAATCTTTTGCACATTGGGTTTATCAATTTGTCACTTATTTAGATGCTCTTTACAAACTGCCATATTTTAATAGTATTTTGCCTGTTGTTGGTATTTTACTTACGGTGTTAGTGGTTAGAAAGTTTTTAGACGGATCTATAGAAAAAGGCACAAGCCAAATTATGATTGCTGTTGCTAAAAGATCGGGCTATATACCACGTAAACAAATGTATGCGCAAATTATAACCAGTTCGTTAACGGTAGGTATGGGTGGATCTGCCGGATTAGAATCCCCGATTACCATTACAGGTGCCGCATTTGGATCAAACTTTGCTCAAAATTTTCGCTTTAATTATAAAGATAGAACCTTGTTATTGGCTTGCGGCGTTGCATCGGGTATTGCAGCTGCGTTTAACGCACCAATTGCCGGAGTGCTTTTTGCTATTGAAGTTATTATTGCCGATATGAGCGTAACTGCGTTTATTCCGCTAATGATTTCGTCTGCAACTGGTGCTATAGTTTCGGCAGTGGTTTTAAAAGAAAGTATTTTACTTAATTTTAAAGAACAGTTTGTTTTTGATTATTCTAATACCTTTTATTACGTTGTATTAGGAATTATCGCAGGTTTGTTTTCATTGTATCATGCACGTATGTTTCGTAGAATAGAAACATTTACAGCAAAAATGCCTTACAAACCTTATAAAAAAGCATTGATAGGCGCTGGCTTGCTCGCTATTTTAATCTTCCTTTTTCCAACGCTTTTTGGTGAAGGTTATGAAAGTATTAAAGTTTTAGCACATGATAAAGCTGCGGGAATCTTAGATAACTCGCTCATAGAAAAATTCAATGAAAATAAATGGGTAGTTTTTACCTTTGTAATTTTAACATTGTTTGTAAAAAGTATTGCAACCGGTTTAACATTAGGTTCAGGTGGAAACGGGGGTAATTTTGCGCCGTCTTTATTTGTGGGATCTTATTTAGGTTATAGTTTTGCTAAGTTTTTTGAATTAATCGGCTTTAAAGAATTGCCTATTACCAATTTTACAGTCGTAGGCATGGCAGGTGTTTTAAGTGGTTTGTTTCATGCGCCTTTAACAGCTATTTTCTTAATTGCCGAAATTACGGGTGGTTACGGTTTAATGGTTCCATTGTTAATTGTATCGTCTATAAGCTTTGCTATTTCAAAACATTACGACAAATATTCAATGGATATTTTTACAATTGCTGATAAGGGATTGGTGTTTACATCAGACAAAGACAAAAATATTCTGAATAAAATTGAACTGCATAACATATACAGTAACGATGCCGAAGTTTTAACAACAGAGAACTCTATGTACGATGTTAAAAATCTGTTTTTAACTAGCAGTCAAACATTTATTCCTATAATTAATGAAGAACGAAATGTATTGGGAATTATTTATTTGAACGATGTTCGATCTATATTGTTCAATAATTACAAATTAAGTTCCACATTTATAGAAACCGAAATGAAGCCCGCTTTTTCGGTATCGCTTTCAGAAAATACAGGAAATGCACTTCAACTGATTGACGAAAACCATCTGTCTGAAATATTGGTTACGCAGCAAGACAAATTAATTGGCTATGTTACCAAAGTGAAAATTTTAGAAGTATATCGGGAAAATTTAAAGAATTTAAGGATTGAATAGTTTATGAATGTGCCATTAGTTATTTTAATATTTTTTGGATTATCAATATTTTTCATTTTTTTATTCAAAAGAGAACTTTTGGTTCATAAGAAATTTACTACTTATTTTATAATTTACTGCTTGATATTATGTATATTAGGTTTGTTTCTATATTATGATAGTGTGAAAGGTGGAGATATTCTGATATTACCCATTTTTCAATTTATTATTTATAGAATTTTTTATAAAATTTTTGTTTCGATTTATAAAAGAGAACCTAAAGATACTTTTTGGAGTATGGATTTATCTTTAATGAAAGACGGAATCTTTAATTTCTTATATGTCATTTCTTCACTTTGTATTCCTTTATTTTTAGAGCATTATTTTTTAAAATAAATCAAAATCTGTATATCTGTAGTAGAAATAAAAACTTTTTACCAAAGCTTTAATATCTTAAGAACAAAGCAATTTGTATATTTGCACTTTGAATTTTTCTATGCAAAACTCCGATGATAATATACAGGTTTTGGGCGCACGCGTTCATAACTTAAAAAATATAGATGTTACCATTCCCCGCGAAAAACTGGTGGTTATTACGGGCTTGTCGGGATCCGGAAAATCCTCTTTAGCCTTTGATACCATTTATGCCGAAGGGCAGCGCCGTTATATTGAAACATTTGCTTCGTATGCGCGTCAGTTTCTTGGTGGATTGGAGCGTCCCGATGTTGATAAAATCGACGGACTTTCGCCGGTTATTGCCATCGAACAGAAAACGGTAAACAAAAATCCGCGTTCAACCGTTGGAACCATTACCGAAATTTACGATTTCATTCGTTTACTTTTTGCTCGCGCTTCCGATGCTTATTCCTACGAAACGGGTGAAAAAATGGTCAGTTATTCCGATGAGCAAATTCAGCAGCTAATTATCGAAAATTATTCCGGACAGCGAATCAATATCCTTTCACCTGTAATACGTTCTCGTAAAGGTCATTATCGTGAATTGTTCGATCAAATAGCAAAACAAGGGTTTGTAAAAGTTCGTGTCGATGGTGAAATTCGCGATATTGTTCCAGGAATGCGATTAGATCGTTACAAAACACACGATATTGAAATTGTGATTGATCGTTTGGCTGTTGATGATACTGAAGATACGCAGAAACGACTGGCAGAAAGTATAAAAACGGCAATGTATCACGGTGAAGACATCATGGTTGTTCTTCCTCATGAAAGTGAAACACCACGTTTTTTCAGCAGACATTTAATGTGTCCAACTTCGGGAATTTCATATCCAATTCCAGAGCCAAACAGCTTTTCGTTCAATTCGCCAAAAGGCGCGTGTCCGGTTTGTAATGGTTTGGGAACAATCAATGAAATCAACCTTAAAAAAATTATTTCAAATAACGAACTGTCTATAAAAGCAGGTGGAATAGAGCCTATTGGCGAGCAAAAAAGCACTTGGATTTTTAAGCAGTTGGAAATTATTGCACAGCGTTACGAATTTAAATTGACCGACCCTATAAAGGATATTCCTGCGGAAGCGTTGGATATTATTTTAAATGGCGGCAAGGAAAGTTTTTCGGTTGCATCGAAAATTTTAGGTATTACCAAAGATTATAAAATTGATTTTGAAGGAATATCAAACTTTATCAAAAATCAGTTTAACGATGCACCAACAGCTGCTATTAAACGTTGGGCTGGCGATTTTATGGATGAGATTGTTTGTACTGAATGCCACGGATCTCGATTACGTAAAGAATCGCTTTATTTTAAAGTAGGCGAAAGAAATATTGCCGATTTGGCAACCATGGATTTAGATCAATTATCTGATTGGTTTGGCGGATTGCACGAAAATTTAAGTTCTAAACAACAAGTTATTGCAGGCGAAGTTGTCAAAGAAATATCAAGCCGATTATCTTTTTTGTTAGATGTAGGTTTGAATTATCTTACTTTAAACCGATCTTCTAAAACGCTTTCGGGTGGTGAAGCACAGCGTATTCGTTTGGCAACACAAATTGGTTCGCAATTAGTCGGCGTTTTGTATATTTTAGATGAACCGAGTATTGGTTTGCATCAGCGTGATAACGAAAAACTGATTACTTCGTTAAAACAATTGCGCGATGTAGGAAATTCGATTTTAGTGGTAGAACACGACAAAGACATGATAGAAGAAGCCGATTATGTAATTGATATTGGTCCGAAAGCCGGTTTAAACGGCGGACAGATTATCAGTGCAGGCACACCGGCAGAATTGTTAAAAGAAAATACCATTACCGCGCAATTTTTAAACGGCAAATTAAGTATTCCTTTACCCGAAGAACGCAGAATAGGAAACGGTAAAACATTGAAACTTTTTGGTGCAAAAGGCAATAATCTTAAAAATGTAACGGTTGAGTTTCCTTTAGGAACCTTAATTTGTGTTTCTGGAGTTTCAGGTTCGGGTAAATCAACATTAATCAATGAAACGCTGTATCCGATACTAAACGAACATTTTTTCAATGCGATTAAAGTTCCACAGGCTTTTGATAAAATTGAAGGATTAGAAAATATTGACAAGGTTATAGGTATCGATCAAAGCCCGATTGGTAGAACACCTCGTTCTAATCCGGCAACCTATACCGAAGTTTTTTCTGAAATTAGAACGTTGTTTACAAAAACTCCCGAAGCTAGCATTCGTGGTTATAAACCCGGTCGTTTTAGCTTTAATGTGAAAGGCGGTCGTTGTGAAACCTGTGAAGGATCGGGTTTACGTACCATAGAAATGGGCTTTTTACCTGATGTTTATGTAGAATGCGAAACCTGTCAAGGCAAACGTTTTAATCGTGAAACTTTGGAAATTCGTTATAAAGGAAAATCTATTGCTGATATTTTAAACATGACCATTGATGAAAGTGTACCGTTTTTTGAAAATATTCCTAAAATTTATCGTAAATTAAAGACCATTCAAGATGTAGGTTTAGGATACATTACATTGGGTCAGCAAAGTACTACATTATCAGGTGGCGAAGCACAGCGTATTAAACTAGCAACAGAATTGTCTAAAAAAGATACTGGAAATACGTTTTATATATTAGACGAACCTACTACTGGTTTGCATTTTGAAGACATAAGGGTGTTAATGGAAGTTTTACAAAGATTAGTAGATAAAGGTAACACGGTTTTAGTAATTGAACACAATTTAGATGTTATTAAAATGGCAGATTACATTATAGATATTGGTCCGGAAGGGGGAAAAAATGGGGGTGAAGTAGTAGCGTTTGGTACACCAGAAAAAGTATCTAAAAGTAAAAAAAGTCATACAGCACGCTTTTTAAAGAAAGAATTAATTTAGAAAATATAATAGTTTCAGGTTTTTAAAACAATTAAACCTAAAACACATCAACAATTAAACAAAAAAATATGGAAGAAAATTTATCAGAAGACGATATCAGAATTCAAGATAAATTGACACAAAAATCGTGGAACGAAATTAAAACAAACGATTCTTGGGCAATCTTTAAAATCATGTCTGAATTTGTAAACGGATACGAAAAAATGGGTCGAATTGGTCCGTGTGTATCTATTTTCGGTTCGGCACGTACAAAAAACGACAATCAGTATTACAAACTGGCAGAAGAAATCGCTTTTAAAATAAGTAAAGCTGGCTACGGTGTAATTTCTGGCGGTGGTCCTGGAATTATGGAAGCTGCCAATAAAGGTGCACATTTAGGCGGTGGGGCATCGGTTGGTTTAAATATCGATTTACCTTTTGAACAACATTTTAACCCGTACATAGACCACGATAAAAACCTACAGTTCGATTATTTCTTTGTACGCAAGGTAATGTTCGTGAAATATTCGCAAGGGTTTGTAGTAATGCCGGGCGGTTTTGGAACGTTAGATGAGATGTTTGAAGCAATTACTTTAATTCAAACCAAGAAAATTGGTAAATTCCCTATTATTTTGGTAGGATCAGAATTTTGGTCAGGTTTAATTGATTGGATTAAAACCGTTATGCTTGAAAAATACTTTAATGCATCGCCAGAAGACATGAACCTGATTAAAATTGTTGATACCGCAGAAGAAGTTGTTACCATTATTGATACCTTCTACAAAAAATACAATTTAAGTCCGAACTTTTAATACATCAATCCGTTTTCAAAAGAAACGGATTTTTTTATATAAAAGATTTAATTATATTTGATATAATTAACTCTTAAAATAAACTATTATGATGAAAATACTTGTGTTAGGTTGTTTATTACTAACAATAAATAGTTATTCGCAAACATCAGAAGAAATTAAGTTTTTGGAACAAGCAGAGGCTGCAATGAATGATGATGTATATACAGATTTTCTTGATGAAGTAATAAAATTCAGATTGTCAGAAGATAGTTTGTACGAAATATATTATACGAATAGTTTTACTGAAAAAATTAATTCTGTTGAAAATAGTAGAGAAACGTGTAGTTTAAGTGATTTTGAATTTGAAAAGTGGGCAGAGCAGAATCTAAATAAAACAAAATTTTCTTCTGTTAAAGAAGCTGTTGATTTATTTATAAATCTTAAAAAATATACTCGCTTAAATGAGTCGAAAAATAATGAAATTAATCTAAAACTACAGGATTATAAAGAGAAATACGGATTGTTGTTACATAATGAATTTACGAACGGTTTAGCAAGGGCAGAAATGAATGCTTACAATAAACTTTTTCAAAGTACTAATAATCTTACAAGCATTTAGTAAGATAAATCAACATACAAATCCGTTTTCAAAAGAAACGGATTTTTTTATATATTACATCTAAAAAATAGTGCTTATGAGAAACTTCTTCACAAGTTTAATTTTATTTTTTACAAATATTTTGTTTGCTCAATCAATTGAAGAGCAAAAAATGTTTGTAAACACTATTTCTAATCACAATCAAAATAGAGAAATCCCTTATGTTATAGAAAGATATAATTATGATTTAGCAAGTATCCTTAAATATAATCCATTAAATTTATCTAAAAAGAACATCAGAGAAATCATTAGAAAAAACAAACGAATTACTTTAGATACCATTCATTTTTCTCGAATTGATTCTTTTACTTTTATACGGTTAAAACAAGAAGAAATTTTTAACTACTTACAATCAATAAAGATAAAAAAATTAGAAAAAAGACGATATTTCAACGAACAAAATGATATAGAGTCTATTAAAAAATTAAATCAAAATCTGTATCATTATGTGTATTATTTTGGAATGCCTATATATTTCGATAACAATCAATCGTGTTTAATAGAAAGTGCCGAATATTGTGGCGGTTGCGGAGTAACAAAAATATCTGTATTTAGTAATATTGATAACGGTTGGGAATTGATAAAATCTGAAACTATAGGAGAATTTTAGAAATAAGAAAAATCATTTTTGTTAATAATTCTAATTCGATTTCCTAAATTAGCATCAAAATTAACCATCAACAATGAAAATCCTATTTTACAATATAAAAGAACTTTTTCAGGTTCGCGAAAACAATACTTCCATTTTAAAAGGAAGTGAAATGAAAGAACTTCCATCTATTAAAAATGCTTTTTTAGTGGTTGAAAATGATCTCATTGCAGATTATGGATCAATGGAAAATGCACCGACAGACTTTGATGAATCGGTTGATGTTTCGGACAAAATGATTATGCCAAGTTATATTGACAGTCATACGCATATTGTTTATGCTTGCAACCGCGAACAAGAATTTGTTGATAGAATTAATGGTTTAAGTTATGATGAAATTTACAAACGTGGTGGCGGAATTTTAAATTCGGTAGAAAAACTGCGAAAAACTTCAGAAGACGAATTATATAACGATGCTGCAAACCGTTTAGAAGAATTAATTGCTTTAGGAACCGGAGTGATTGAAATTAAATCGGGTTACGGTTTAAGCTTGGAAGCCGAATTAAAAATGTTGCGTGTTATAAAGAAATTGCAAGAAAATTATCCTGTAAAAATAAAAGCCACTTTTTTGGGTGCACATGCTGTTCCACCAGAATTTAAAGACAATCAGACTGCTTTTGTAGATGAAATTTGTAATGTAATGATTCCTGAAATTGCAAAATCGGGCTTGGCAGATTATGTAGATGCTTTCTTGGAAACCGGATATTTTACCGTTGATGAAACTCGAAAAATAATTAAAGCAGCCACAAATAACGGCTTAAAATCTAAAATACACCTTAATCAATTTAGCGCTATTAACGGAATTGAAATGTGTGTGGAAGAAAACGTGCTAACGGTAGATCATTTAGAAATTGTAACAGACGAAGATATTGAAGCTTTGAAAAAAGGAAAAACCATTCCGGTAGCATTGCCAACGTGTTCGTACTTTATATCGATTCCCTATACACCCGCACGTAAATTGTTAGACGCTAACTTACCATTGGTAATAGCATCAGATTATAACCCGGGTACCACACCAAGCGGCAATATGAATTTTGTAGTAGCTACTTCGTGCATAAAAATGAAATTAACACCAGAAGAAGCGTTTAATGCCGCAACTTTAAATGCTGCCTATGCTTTAGAAGTTCAAAACGAATACGGAAGTATTACCAAAGGTAAAAAAGCATCATTTTTTATTACAAAACCACTGCATTCTATCTATGCAATTCCTTATAATTTTGGAAGTAATTTAATTGAAACAGTATATTTACACGGAATTAAACAGTAAAAAACACAGCGTCAATTGTGAATTGACGCTGTGAAAAAAAATAGTTATGAAAAAGATTTTTATATAATCGATTTAATATCGATTTATATTTACCTATTACAAAGTTAGTAATAATTCGCTAATTTTTAATAAGATACAACATGTTAAATTTTAAAAAATTACTAATTATTCTCAAAACTGTTGGTTTTACTAAGATTATCATACGCAACAAATGGAAAATTTTGAATACTTTAACACCACAATCTTATCTCAACATTTAATTTTAAGAAATGAAGAGACCAAATTTGGTGAAAAAATTAAATATCCTGCTAATGAAACAATTAGCTTAGCAGATTTTATAAATGAAACTAAAGCATCGTTTATAATTTTTGGTATAAAAGAATTTGCCGGAATCAAAGCAAATCATGGTCGGGTAGGAGCTACACACAGTTGGGATATTTTTTTAGCATCGTTTTTAAATATTCAAAACAACAAATACCTTAAAGGATCAAAAGTAGCGGTTATTGGTTGTTTAAATTATGATGCTTACAACACAGAAATAACTAATTTAGATACAAATAAACCAGCAGATTTAGAACGTTTGTACGAAATTGTTGCTGAAATTGATAAAGATGTTACCTACTTAAATACGTTGATTCATAGAGCCGGAAAAAAAGCAATTGTAATTGGCGGCGGACACAATAATGCCTACGGAAACATTAAAGGTTTGGCTTTAGCAACGGGATCAAGCATAAATGTAGTAAATTTTGATGCCCACACCGATTTTCGTTTATTAGAAG
>Ga0233380_1000225_pt1 | contig 32173 bp, 29 predicted proteins | sample ElkDunMinimDraft_9_FD_191541 | JGI IMG/M metagenome (GOLD analysis project Ga0233380, IMG submission 191541) | Fecal eukaryotic communites from dung pellets of Tule Elk in California, USA - Elk Dung F36 | ecosystem: Host-associated > Mammals > Digestive system > Large intestine > Fecal | place... | reverse complement strand
TGGTTATCAAGACATGATTGTTGATTACCGCGGTATTCCAGCAATGCAAAATTATGCAACTACGGTTTTAGATATTACACATTCCCTTCAACAGCCAAATCAGGCAAGCGGTGTAACTGGCGGAAGACCCGATTTAATTGAAACGATTGCCAAAGCAGGAATTGCAGTTGGTGTGGACGGAATTTTTATTGAAACACATTTTGATCCAGCAAATGCAAAAAGCGACGGTGCCAATATGTTACATTTAGATCATTTTGAATCGTTGATGCAAAAACTGGTTGCAATACGCCAAACAGTTATTAAATTTTAAAATTGTATGAAAAAGATCAGTATTCTTGGTGCAGGTTGGTTGGGAAGTCCGCTGGCATTACAATTGAAATCAAACGGACACGAATTAAAAGTTTCTACAACTTCATCTGAAAAGATTTCTTTTTTTGATGCCAACCAAATTGAAAGTTATGTTATACGCATTGGATCTTCTAATAATACAGATAATCTGCCGAAGTTATTAACTGATACTGATATTCTTATAATTACTATTCCGCCTGGCAGATCGCAACAAGTAGAAGAAAATTATGTAGAAAAAATAAAAAAAATCATTCCTTTTATTGAACAACACGGTATAAAAGACGTTATTTATACAAGTTCTACAACCGTGTATTTATCACAAAAAGGAGATGTAACGGAAGAAACGCCTATTGTACCAATTTCTGAAATGGATCAGCAAATAATTGAAATAGAAAATCTGCTTCTAAATAACAAAAATTTCAACGCCACTATTCTACGTTTGGGTGGATTAATCGGCGAAGATCGTCATCCGGTTCATTTCATTATTAAAAAAGATGTTATTGCAGATGCAAACAATCCCGTGAACATGATTCATAGAAAGGATATTATTCGATTTTTTGAAAAGATTATCGAAAACGAAATTCCTAATGACATTTTTAATATCGTGGCGCCAATTAATTTAAATCGTAGAGATTTTTATACTAAAGAAGCTTCTAAATTAGGACTTACTCCCCTACCTAATTTTACAGACAATCCCAATGCCGATCAACGAAAAGTAATTGGTGAAAAAATAACCAAGAAATATGGTTTAAATTATTTATATCTGTTAGATTAATTCTTTTCTTGCTTTTTAATTTATTATTATTACTTTAACCAAAATTTTTAATCTTATGAAAAAAATATTATTTTTTAGCTTAATTGCAGCAACTACATTAGGAACTATTCAAGTAAATGCGCAAGACAAAGTAAAATTTACCAAAGAACAACTTAAAATGATGGATGATGATTTGTTCGATGAAATGTTTACAGGAGTATCATCAAAGAAAACCTCGACTGTAATCTTAAAAGATGGTAGAAAAATTGAAGGTTCTGCATCAGGCATCGATCGTAAAAAAGGACAAATTTATTCTATTGACATTAAAGATGGTTCTGGTAAAAAAACAGAATACAAGGCAGAAGATATTGCTGAAATGTATTTACCTATTTCGGGTATGGCAAAGGCTTCTAAAGTAAACAGCTATTTTGGAAATTCTAAAAACTGGGGTCGTAAAAGGTTAAATAAAACTACAAACCCTGATGAGGTTTATGTAAAAAACGTAAAAGCTTCATTGAAAAACAAAAAAGAAGAAAAAGAATTTTTAATGCAGCTAATTAATCCTAGCTTTAGCAGTATTATTGAAGTGTATGCCGATCCAAATGCATCTGAAACATCTTCGTTCAGTGTTGGTGGAAGTCCTTCTTTTGGTGGTGGTGTAACAAAATCGTACTATATTAAAAAAGGCGATGAAGTTTTATGGCTTAAAAAAGGAGATTTTGAAGATCATTATGCTTTTATGTTTGGCGATAACGAAGAATTCATGAAAAGTTACCCTTATAAATCTATAAAATGGGAACAGTTAAGCTTTTTAATTGCAGAATATACTAAATTATCTTCTGAAGAATAATTTTATAACCAATTAATATTTACAATCCTGAAGTTCTCACTTCAGGATTTTTGTTTTGTATATAGTAGCATATGCTTATTTTATAAAAGCTCATTAAAACTAAAAAGAATTATATTTGTGCAACTATTACACAAAGTAACCTTATGAAAAAAACACTCTTATTACTTACAGCTATTTTAGGCGCAAACATTGCTACTGCACAATTAAAAGTTAAAGCCGGAACTAACATTTCATCTATAACCGGATCATTAAGAGCAACATTAAGTGACGGTGAAACTATATATACTTTACCAAACTATAAAGAACAAACAAAATCTAAAATAGGATTTTATGCCGGTGCAGGATATGAAATAAACTTAATTGACAAAATATATGTAACACCCGAACTTATTTATAGTCAATTTGGTGCAAATGCCAAAAACGCAAATACAGTCAACATTAATAGTTATTCACAAAACTATCTTTCATTACCTATATTCATTGAATATGAACTAATTAAAGGTTTGCGGGTAGGTTTAGGTCCGCAGGTAGACTGTTTACTAAAGGCTGTGCGAAAATCAAATAATGAACACCTACCTGAATGGGCACGTCAATACACTATTTCTGAAGTTGACATCACCAAAATACACAACAAATTAAGTTTTGGTATAAATGCAGGTATTGCTTATAATTTTTATGATAATTTAAATATTGAAGCACGTTATTATTTGGGTTTAAGCAATATTTATAATAATGATAAAGAACCTATTTTTGACAATGCAATAGCTACTGATACCGAAATGAAAAACCAAGCAATACAAATTGGTTTGGCTTATAAATTTAATTAAAAACTAACCTTATGAAAAAAACACTCTTATTACTTACAGCTATTTTAGGCGCAAACATTGCTACTGCACAATTAAAAGTTAAAGCCGGAACAAACATTTCATCAATTACCGGATCTACAAATGTTAGTGTTTCCCCAAACATAAATTATACGTTTGATTTTAACGAAAGAACAAAATCAAAAACCGGTTTTTATGCAGGTTTGGGATATGAACTTTTTATTACAGACAATTTTAGCGTAACACCCGAGCTTATTTACAACCAAATGGGTGCAAACGGTATAATGGTACAAAACCAGAAAAGTACGTTTCAGCAAGATTACCTTTCGTTACCTGCCTTTTTTGAGTATAAATTAATTGATAATTTAAGACTTGGTTTAGGTTTGCAAATAAATCAACTTATACAGTCTAAATCAAAAGAAGAAATTGTAAGCACCATACCTTTTACGGAAGAGGAGATTACTGAAACTACTGAAGGAAAAAATTCGGAATTCTTCAAAAAAACAGGTTATGGTCTTACTGCAGGTGCTTCTTATACTTTTATAAAAAACTTTAGTGTTGAAGCGCGTTACTATTTTGGTATAAGTAATATTTACAACGAAGACAAATTACCAAAAACACCAAATGCTATAACTACGGCTAATGCAAAAAACCAATCAATTCAAATTGGTTTAGCTTATAAGTTTAATTAATAAAGCACTAACCCTTAAAAAAATATTATGAAATTTTCAGAACGAATGGGTTATACAAAACCCAAAGATATTATACAGTATGAATCCATTGATGATGATTTAAAAAACGATCTATGGAATTTGTATTACGGGAATTATTTAGAAGCAGCAGAATACCAAGACATATACTTATTGCCTGAGGATTTCAAGACATACTTTAAAAAATTATGGACTGATTTCCTTAAAAAAAAGATAAACGAAATTCCAGAACAAGCTTACACCTTCATAAAATTAGTAGAAACAGATTTTTTTGACAACACGAAGGCATGGTACTTTATATACGATTTAATAGAATACACCTTTAACACTTTCGATTTTCGCACAATTGGTGACAAAAGCTATTTTAATCATCAAATAGAATCACAATTAAATAGTATTTTAGAAAAAAATTTATCTGGTTACAGATTTATAAATACACAATTCGTTCCAATAACCAACGATCAGGAAATAGCATCAATAAATGAAGCTTCAAAAAACAACACAGAATACAAAACAGTTTCAGCACACTTTAATAAGGCATTAGAACTCTTGTCCGATAAAAAAACGCCAGATTTTAGTAATTCTATAAAAGAATCTATATCAGCAATAGAATCATATTTTAAAGTATTTTTTAATAATCCGAATATAAAATTTGGTGATGCATTAAATAATTTAGAACATAAACATGCGTTAGATAAGTAAATAAAGGAATCTATTAATAAAATATATGCGTTTTCTAATAATGTTGGAGCAATACGCCACGCGTTAAAACCAGGAGAAACTTCAGACAAAATTACATTAGCAGAAGCTAAATATATGCTTGTAACATGCAGCGCATTTATTAATTATTTAAAGGAGACAGCCACTAATTAAAAATAAAATCCCACCAATTGGCGGGATTTTTTATGTTTAACTATTTTAATCTACATCTCATTTAAAGCAGCCTGATCTTTCTTTGTCAATCCTTTAACCACTAAATCGTAAGAATTTACAATTAATTCTTTAAGTAGTTTGGTAGAAACATCGCTGTTAAAATATACGCTGTTCCAATGTCTCTTGCTCATGTGGTAACCCGGTTTTATGCCGTTGTATTGGGCACGTAATTCTTCGGATTCATCTGGGTCGCACTTTAAATTGCAGTATTCAAACTCTTCAATATCAACCAGACAGAACATTTTGTTCATTACATAAAATACCAGAGTTGTTTTATCGAACGGAAATTTCTCTGTAGCTCCTTTAAACGATAAACAGTAATCGCGAAAATCTTCTATATTGTTCATATTAAATAGTGTAAAACGTAATTAAAAATCAAACCGACCACAATAGCGCTTCCAAAACTTAAAAAAGTTCCAATTAAAACATATTCGGTTAAATGACGTTCTTTTGCATTGTTTAAATCGCCAAACCTGAAAATAGATTTTGCTGCCAGTAAAAAGCCTATTCCTTCCCAAAAATTGGCAACTACAAAACCAAAAATAAACAATCGTTCTAAAATTCCAATATATTTTCCGGCATTAAACAGTACTTTTTCGCTCGTAATTTGTACCGAATGTTCCTGAACTTTTTTATACTGCTGATAAGGCGACAGTAAAATTCTGATTAAAACGGCAGTTACTTGTGTAACTAGTAGAAACGCGACCAAAACCAGCCAGATATGAGGTTTGTTTATAAAATCGATAGAAATTTCTAAGCTTGAAAAGATCATTAAAACCACTATAATGGTAACAATGTGTATAATTTGATCTGCTATAAAAAGTATTGGAGCTTTTATTTTTGATGCTAATTTCAATTTGATCCAATCAAACAAAGCATGAAAAATAGTCACCAAAATAATTGCCCACCACATAGTATCGTTCGCTAAAAACAGACACATTAAAACGGCGTGAATGGCAATATGACTTGCAAAATAAACCGGTTTGTGTTTGTTCTGAACCATTTTTTTGGTTTGAAAAACAAAATCGCCCAGAAAATGAGCCGCTAAAAATTTAAGAAGAAGTAGCCACATACTGTTTCATTGTTTGGTTGTAATAATTTATAAACTGCTCAATTTCATCAAAACCGCCACGTTTTAAGGCTTCGCTGATGGTACTTTGTTTTTTGTTCAATTTTTCGGCAATCTGTGTTTGATTTAATTCTGGATTTTTCAACTTTAAAAAAATAATTTCAGCCGATTTATCTGTCCATTTATCCATAATCAACAAAGCTAAATCAGTCATTACCCTAAAAGTGTCGTTCAATAATTTATCTTGGGTATTAATGGTTAAATTCTTCTTCTCTAACGCATCAAAAGCTTCACCAGAAAGTTCAAAAGCCGTACCGTTTCCTTCGGTAATTTTCGTTCCTTCAAACGTTTGTTCGCCAATTCCAATGCTTAAACGAACATCGATTTCCTTTAACTGCTTTATCCATGTTTTTAATAAAACCGCATGTAATAATGCATCTTCTATAGTTGTTTTAAACTGAAAACTGTCGCCACGGTATAATTCCCAATTTAATGGCGACGAACCAAACATCTGCAAACCTTCTTTAAGATGTTTTAACCAAACTGCCGGTTTTAAAGTGCGCGATGATACAATATCGCCTGTTATAATTGCAACCATTTTATAGTTATTGATTATCTATTAACTAATTTCAAACTAGTTATTCAATTCCCACAGATTCACAGATATATCTTTTAAAATCTTAAATCAGAAAATCATATTTTCACATATTATCTAATGCGTTACATTCAATTATTATGATACTTTTCAAAAAGTAATCTTAAAAAATCTGTGCGTCTGTGGTTTTTATAATTATCTAAAGATATAAAAAATTATCGTTCAATTAACCGATAATTAAAAATATCGCTTATTTAACCTATAATTTAAAATATCGTTCATTTAGCCTATAATTTAGAATATCTGCCAAATGACCGATAATTAGAATGATCTCATTGAAACTGATATTGGTTTTTATTGTATGATCTGTCTAAATTAAAAATTGACTAATTCGGAATACACAATATACCAAAATATACTTGATTTATATACAGATAGCCGTCACTTCGAGTAGGTTTTTAGTAATGAAATGAAGAATAATCGTATCGAGAAGTTTGGTATTAAAAGTTCTCGACAAGCTCGAACTGACGAAAGTTTGAGAAACGGTACAAACTTTCCGAGAATCATTAAATTAAAAGTAAAATCTTAAAAATAATTGGTTAAATATGAATATTTTTGAAAAATGGAAACACAAAACTTTAAAGGTTTCAACATTCGGGTGTATGCTTTGTGCATTGTGAACAACAAACTTTTAACTTTAAAAGAACCTTTTGCTGGAAATATGGTAGTGAAACTGCCCGGTGGCGGATTGGAGTTTGGCGAAGGAACTGCCGATTGCTTAAAGCGTGAATTTAAAGAAGAACTGAATTTGGAACTTACGATTAACGATGCTTTTTACATTCAGGAAGATTTTGTGCCATCGTTAGCAAAAGATGGTAGACAGCTTTTAACGCTGTATTTTTTCGCAACGATTAAAGATTTACACAATTTAGAAATCATTGATAAAAATATTCAGGAAATAAATTGGATTCCGTTATCAGCGAATAATCCGTTTACGTTGCCGGTAGATCGAACAGTTTTTAATAAATTGCAATTAAAATTAAGTTGATGCTTATGTTTACAGATACACCAATAATATACGTTGTTGCCGCATTGTTTTTAATGTACCTTATTGCTTATTTTGTAAGGTTTAGAAACAAAAATGTTGATGCTTTTGATAAAATGAAATTGTCAATGATTTTATTTGGCATTTACTCAGTTGTATTGTGGTTATGTTTACCAACAACGCCAGCTTTAGAAACGTTTGGTTACCCTGAAACAATAAGTGACATACAAAACAACAGTCAGGTTTTAAGACTTTTACAGGATTACAACAAAGCAATTGTACGCACAACAAATGTTTTACATTGGTTTTTATTTGGATTTATATTCTTTTTCATGACCAACATTTATCTGTACACTACGCATCGCGAAAGCGAATTTAATTCTAAAAACAAACAATAACTAATTTACGTAACGTAATAATGAGCTTAAAATCTAAAGCAAACGTTGTTCGCAGAAAGCTAATGCATTCTTTAACCCATAACATTGGGAAAAAATCTGTTGGCGAAATGCAAAAAAAAGCACATAACTTTAAAGTAAACCGCGTGTTAATTAGCCGTCCAAACCATCGTTTAGGCAATATGCTTTTAATAACACCGCTGGTTCAGGAAATAGCCAACACATTTCCCAACTGTACCATAGATCTATTTGTAAAAGGAAAAATAACGCCGATTATCTTTCAAAATTATCCGCAGGTTAAAAACATTATCGAACTTCCTAAAAAACCGTTGAAAGATTTTTCGGAATATTTAAAAGTTTGGTTTTCATTGAAACGTACAAAATACGATTTGGTTATTAATGTAGAAAAAGGCTCATCTTCGGGCAGAATATCAACAATAATTCCGTCGGCAGATTTTAAATTTTATGGCGATGATTTCGAAGAACTAAAAAACAAATACAACGATATTGAACATATTGCAAAATATCCAGTTTATAATTTTCGTCGATTTTTAGAAGTTTTAAATCAAAAACCTTTAGAAGGAAATGTTTCTGTTTTAGATTTAAAATTATCACCAACAGAATTAAATCAAGGCAAACAAGATTTATTAAAAGTAACTAAAAATGATTCTCGTAAAACCATTGCATTTTTTACGTTTGCAACAGGCGCAAAATGTTATTCGGTTGAATGGTGGAACGATTTTTACGAAAAATTCTATCCAAAATACTCAGAAGAATATAATTTGATTGAAATTTTACCGGTTGAAAATATTTCGCAGTTAGAACGAAAACTGCCCACTTATTACAGCAAAGACGTTCGTGAAATAGCATCGTTAATGGCAAATTGCGAATTGGTAGTTGCCGCAGATTCAGGAATGATGCACTTAAGCAGTGCTGCATTAACACCAACCATTGGTTTATTTTCTGTTACACGAACCGAAGTTTATGCACCATACGGCAATGGCAGTACGTTTGTAGATACCGAAAAACAGTCGCAAAATGATATTATTAAAGCCATAGATAAAATTTTACTAAACGATTAAATAAAACAAACCCTTTTTTGTTTAACAATTTAGTATATTTAACCCGTTGGGTGTAATTCAAAATAAATAAAAGATTAACCACATAGACGCATAGAATTATGACTAATTGGTAAAGATGGGATAGAAAATTATATTATTTTTCACATAGTTTGCTATGAAAAGTAAAACGTTTATCACAATCTTTTAAAAACATAAAAAAAATCCATGTTTCTATGTGGTGGAAATAATTACACCCAAACGGCTTACATTTAAAATAAAAAAATGAGATTAAAAGATTTATCCGACCAGTTAGGAATATCGTTAGAAAGCTTACAAAATTTCATATACGATTTTAATATAGATTTAGGTATCTGTATTGACGAACAGTTCAATGTAACCGAAAATTTTAAGCAGTTTACCTTAAAGAATATCGATTTTCTAAAAAAATATGCAGAAGATCATTCTAAAGAAAAAACATTGTCTGATATTGCCAAAGCGATAAATGAAAGCGAAGAAAAAGTTTTAAATTTCTTTGTATCAAACGGAATTCCCGAAGAAGCTGCCAAAAATATTAAAACCAACCTTTCCAGCTACCTGATACATTTGTACATTGGCGGCGAATATCCGTTTATAGACGAAGCTTTTCCTGAAACAGAAAATTACGCTGCAAAACGCTTGGTTGGTTACACCGATCTGTATTTCTATTTAAGCGATATGCTGGATCCGTTTATGAACAAGGATCAGTCAAAAACCTGGGGAATTTCAAAACCAACAGGCATTGTTTTATACGGTCCGCCGGGAAGTGGAAAAATTTTCTGGGCACGTAAAATGGCACAAATGATTGGTTATGAGTTCGTTCATGTTTATAAAGATTATTTGGCAGGAAATTTAAAAACAACCAAAAATTCGTTTACACATTTTTTGAATTCAAAAATGCAACATCCTAAAACCATGCTGTTTATTGATTCATTAGATGAATTGTTGAGTAAAAACGGTGAGCAGAATTTCTTTTCAGAAAATATTGAATTGATTAACACTATTTTACGTCACACTCAAAAAGATATTCATCAGGAATTATTAATGGTTGGGTCAGCAGAAATATTAAATTTGTTTAATGACGAAGTTTTGGCTCCGGGCAGATTTGATATGCAGATACCGATTTTTCCACCAAATTCAGATGAGCGTGCCCAACTAATAATTTATCATTTGGTTCAAAATTTGGCAGACGATTCGCCACTTTTAAATATTCTTAAAAAGCATAATGCAATTTGTAAAACGTTTTGGGAACCAATTGCAAACGAAATGAGATTGTTTTCGAACACCATGGTAATCGATTTTACACAATCATTAAAAAAGCGATTATACGCACTATACAGAAAAGACGAAACTAAGAATATAGAACTAACCGAAAAAGTGCTAATCGCATCATTCAACGAAGCTAAAGCAAAACTAAATGCCGATTATATTAAGCGATGTGCCATATTTTTGGTTGAAGCAAAACAAAACGTTGGGCAAGATTTTCCTCACAGAATTTTAGAATTAGAAGCAGATTTAGAATCGTATCAAGCTAAAAAGCCACCAATTAACAAAATTGGCTTTAAACACGTTAATGAAGAAAAACCTGTTAAAGTTGACGAAGACTATGAATCAGACCCGTTAGATTTAATGATTTAAAAGAATATAATAAATCAATAATATTATCAAAACAACAATATTTCATTTTTTTTAGGCAATGTGAAACAAGTTTTATATTTTTGTAAATCTAAAAAACATATAATTCAATGAATTTACACGAATTTCAAGGAAAACAGATACTTTCTAGTTATGGTGTACGTGTTCAACGCGGTCATGTAGCTAATACAGCAGAAGAAGCAGTAACAGTAGCAAAACAATTAACCGAAGAAACAGGTACAGGTTGGCATGTAATTAAAGCTCAAATTCATGCAGGTGGTCGTGGTAAAGGCGGCGGTGTTAAATTAGCTAAAAATTTAGATCAAGTTAGCGAAATCGCTGGTCAAATTATTGGTATGGATTTAATTACTCCACAAACTCCACCAACTGGTAAAAGAGTAAACAAAGTATTAATTGCTGAAGACGTTTACTATCCTGGAGACGGTGAAATTTCAGAATTTTATATGTCTGTATTGTTAAACAGAGCAACAGGAAGAAACATGATTATGTATTCTACCGAAGGTGGAATGGATATTGAGGAAGTTGCAGAACATACACCACACTTAATCTTTACAGAAGAAATTGATCCATCTGTTGGTTTACAAGGTTTCCAAGCACGTAAAATTGCTTTTAACTTAGGTTTATCAGGTGGTGCTTTCAAAGAAATGGTTAAGTTTGTTGATTCATTATACAACGCTTATGTTGGCTGTGATGCTTCAATGTTTGAAATTAATCCGGTTTTAAAAACATCTGACGATAAAATTATTGCAGTTGATGCTAAAGTAACTTTAGACGATAACGCATTATACCGTCATGCAGATTATGCTGAAATGCGTGATGAATCAGAAGAGCGTCCAATCGAAGTTGAAGCTAAAGCAGCAGGTTTAAACTATGTTGATTTAGATGGAACTGTAGGTTGTATGGTTAACGGTGCAGGTTTGGCAATGGCTACTATGGATTTAATTAAGTATGCAGGTTTTGAACCAGCTAACTTCTTAGACGTAGGTGGTACTGCAGATGCAAAACGTGTTGAAATCGCTTTCCGTATCATTTTAAAAGATCCAAACGTAAAAGCAATCTTAATCAATATTTTTGGTGGAATCGTTCGTTGCGACCGTGTAGCTCAAGGTATTGTTGATGCTTACAAAAACATGGGTGACGAAATTAAAGTGCCTATCATTGTACGTTTACAAGGAACTAACGCAGATTTAGCTAAACAAATTATCGACGAATCTGGTATGCCAATTTTATCGGCTATCGAATTCCAAGAAGCATCAGATCGCGTTAAAGAAGCATTATCTTAAAACAGATAATTTTTCCAATAAATATATATAAGCCCGATATTTTTATCGGGCTTATTTTTTGTGCTAATTTTAATAGGCAGTTATCTCAAGTTTTCGTCAGTTCGAGCCTGTCGAGAACTTATTTTTTAAAAGCTTCTCGATACGCTACACTTTGTTACGCTACTCGAAGTGACGGCATATCCAAAAATAAATAGTTTAAATATATTTAGACACAAAATTTCAGATAGTCAATAGAAAATAATTGCTAAAATAAAAGGTTTTTTTACATTTGAAAAAAATTATGAAAGACATGGAAACAAATAATGAAGATTTTCAGAAAAGCAAAACAGAAATTAAACCAAAGAAATCTAATAAAGGCTTATATATTATATTAACGATTTTAAGTATACTTGTTTTAATATCTGGAATAATTTTTTATCTAGGATATCAAAAATATAAAGAAAATAATAATTCTGAATTAGAATATTCACAAAACCGCATAGATGCCATCAACGGTATTTTCTCTGTAGCTCAGTATGAAAACATTCCGGAAAACTACCGCGAACATATTTACAATTTTTTAGAATATAACAGCTACTTAGACGGCACATACTTTTTAACCAAAATAGCCGATCGAGCAAAATCGGTTTATGCTTTTGGTGATTTCACCGATGACGATAATGACGAAGACGATTTAGCGGTCTTATTTGAAAAGAATGACTATACGAGCAGTATGCTGGTTATTTTCAATCACAAAGGCGAAGGTTTGTATATTAAACATTTTGAAGGCGAACTTCCGGTGATTAATTCCTTTAAAGTAGGTGCAAAAATCTACGAAAACGAAGCCAAACTTACACCTGCTTCTTGCGGAGGTTTAATAATTAAAACTGATTATAGAAAAGAAGCCTTAGTTTATAACAAAAAAACAAAGAAATTCAATTCGCATTATCAATATACCGAAGATGATATCAGGTCGATGAACGAACCTGAAGAATATTATGACGAAGGTTACGAAGAAGAAACTACTGAGGCTGCATCAGAAGCCTCAATCATCAACTCTATAAATCAAGATAGCAATTAAGCTATCTTTTTTCTTTTAACATTGTAGGAAAATAGAAATTACTTTATTACATTAGTTAATATCAAAAAGACACTGCCACTAAATAAAGGTACAGATTTTGATATGTTAAAATAAAAGAACCCTAAATATTATAAAATGGACGACAATTTTTCACCAAGAGTAAAGGAAGTAATTACCTTTAGTAGAGATGAAGCTTTACGTTTAGGGCACGATTATATTGGTACAGAGCATATCATGCTTGGTATTTTGCGCGAAAGCCAAGGCGAAGCTATCACGATATTACAAAACTTATCAATTGATTTGGAATTTCTTAGAAATCGATTTGAGGCATTGATTCCAGAAAACCCTAATAAGCTTATCAACACAGATAAAAAGAACATTCATCTTACAAAACAAGCCGAAAACGCTTTAAAGAGAGCGTTTCTTGAGAAAAAGCTTTACAAAACCGATGTAATAAATACGGGACATATTCTAATGTCGATACTTAGAAATACCGAAGATCCTACAACCATTCTTTTGAATCGTTGTAAGGTAGATTATGATAACTCAAAAGAAGAGTTTGTAAGTTTATTGTCTAGTTCAGAATCTTTAAGTGAACAGCCACGTAACAGTGCATTTGACGATGAAGGAGGTGACAGTATGTCAGACAACTTCAACAATCCGTCAGCACAGAACAAAGCAGGCAAAAAATCTAAAACTCCGGTATTAGATAATTTTGGTCGCGATTTAACGGAACTAGCTGAACAAGGAAAATTGGATCCTGTTGTGGGTCGTGAAAAAGAAATAGAGCGTGTTTCGCAAATCTTATCGCGCCGTAAAAAGAACAATCCGTTGTTAATTGGTGAGCCTGGTGTGGGTAAATCTGCGATTGCCGAAGGTTTGGCGTTGCGCATTATTCAAAAGAAAGTATCTCGCATTTTGTTCAACAAACGTGTGGTAACTTTAGATTTGGCAAGTTTGGTTGCTGGTACAAAATACCGCGGTCAGTTTGAAGAGCGTATGAAAGCCGTTATGAACGAATTGGAAAAGAACGACGATATTATTCTTTTTATCGATGAAATTCATACCATTGTTGGTGCCGGCGGTGCAACAGGTTCATTAGATGCTTCAAATATGTTTAAACCTGCATTAGCTCGTGGAGAAATTCAATGTGTTGGTGCAACAACGTTAGACGAATACCGTCAGTACATTGAAAAAGATGGTGCATTGGAACGTCGTTTTCAAAAAGTAATTGTAGAACCTACAACAGAAGAGGAAACAATTACTATTTTAAACAACATTAAACCTAAATACGAAGATCACCACAATGTAATTTATACGCCAGAAGCTATTGATGCCTGTGTAAAATTAACAAGCAGATATATGAGCGAGCGTTTCTTACCAGACAAGGCTATTGATGCGTTGGATGAAGCAGGATCGCGTGTACATATTACAAATATTGATGTTCCAGATGATATTTTAAATCTTGAAAAAGAATTAGAAGAAGTTCGTGATAAAAAATCAGATGCTGTTAAACGTCAGAAATACGAAGAAGCTGCGGCTTTACGTGACGATGAAAAACGCATTGAAAAAGATTTAGCAGTTGCACAAGAACGTTGGGAAGAAGATTCTAAAAACAATAAAATCACCGTTACCGAAGAGCATGTTGCTGATGTAGTTTCAATGATGACAGGCATCCCGGTAAATAAAATTGCGCAAGCCGAAAGTAAAAAACTGGCGAAGTTACCAGATGCTATTAAAGGAAAAGTTATTGGTCAGGATGAAGCGGTGGCAAAAATTGCAAAATCAATTCAAAGAAACCGTGCGGGCTTAAAAGATCCTAACAAGCCAATTGGTTCGTTTATTTTCTTGGGTCAAACGGGTGTTGGTAAAACACAGTTGGCTAAAGTTATCGCAAAAGAAATTTTCGATTCTGAAGATGCTTTGATCCGTATAGACATGAGCGAATACATGGAAAAATTTGCTATTTCACGATTAGTTGGTGCACCTCCGGGTTACGTTGGATACGAAGAAGGCGGTCAGTTAACAGAGAAAGTGCGCAGAAAACCATATTCGGTTATTTTGTTAGACGAGGTTGAAAAAGCACATCCCGATGTTTTCAATATGTTGTTACAGGTTTTAGACGACGGACATTTAACAGACAGTTTGGGTAGAAAGATCGATTTTAGAAATACGATTATTATCATGACATCGAATGTTGGTGCTCGTCAGTTGAAAGATTTTGGAACAGGCGTTGGTTTCGGAACCAAATCTAAACAAGATCAACAAGATGATTTAACAAAATCGGTTATTGAAAACGCACTGAAAAAAGCTTTCGCTCCTGAATTTTTAAACAGAATTGATGATGTGGTTGTGTTCAATGCATTAGAAAAAGAACATATTCACAAGATCATCAACATTGAAATTGAAAAACTGTACCTGCGTGTGATGGCTTTAGGCTATCAGTTAGAATTAACGCAAGAAGCATTAGATTTCATTGCAGATAAAGGTTTTGACAAACAATATGGAGCGCGTCCGTTAAAACGTGCCATCCAAAAATATGTAGAAGATTTATTGGCAGAAGAAATCATCAATGGAAATATTCAGGAGAACGATGTTTTATTAATGGATAAAATTAAAGACGATGAAGCTTTAAAGGTTACTATTAAAAACGCTAATTCATCGTTAAAAAAATAAAACAATTTATTTTAAAAGCTGTTTAAATAGCAATTATTGGTCGAGCTGAACTTGATAAACTGCGATGAATTCGTAAACTCTAGTTGGCTTCTCATAATTTTGGTTTCAGAATAATGAGATTACGGATCAAGTCCGTAATGGCAGAATATAATGTTTTTTAAACAGCTTTTTTATACCTTTTAATCAAGAAAAAGGCTATGAATCAAATCAGAAAAATTAAGCGTATTGGTAATGTAATCAGTATTTTATCAAAATACGGATTCGATGATATTATTGCTAGAACAAGCGCACAGAAATATTTACCTAAAGGTTTTGTTCGATCTAAACGTGGCGAAGAAATTTTTAAATTAAGCGTATACAAACGTGTTCGTTTAGTATTAGAAGAATTAGGACCAACGTACGTAAAACTGGGGCAAATGTTCAGCAATCGCGAAGATATTTTACCACCCGAAATTATTGCCGAATTAGCTGAATTACAAGATAATGTTCCGCCAGAAGAATTAGACATTGACCAAAAAATAGCCGATGAACTACTTATTAACCCAACAGATCATTTTGAATACATCAACCCCACTCCTATTGCTTCTGCTTCTATATCCCAAGTATATGTTGCGCGCTTAATAAATGGTGAAAAAGTAGTAATTAAAGTCAAGAGGTCTACAATTGATGAAATCATCAAATCAGACATCATGATTATGAAGGATCTGGCTAAAATTCTTGAAAAAAATTATGATGCTGCCAGAAAAATGAGTTTAACGCAGCTGATAAATTCGTTTGAAAACAATATGTATCGAGAATTATCGCTTACAAACGAACTGCATAATATAGAAAAATTCCGAAAAAACTTTAAAGAAAGACCAGAAGTTTACGTTCCAAAAACGTTTAAAGAGCTATCAAACAATAACATTTTAACCATGGAATTTATCGATGGTTTTAAGGTTAATAATAAAGATAAAATTTTAGAAATAGGTATGCAACCTAAAGATGTTGCGCAAACGGGTATTGTTTTGTTTATGAAAATGGTTTTAGAAGACGGCTTTTTTCATGCAGATCCGCATCCGGGAAATGTTTTTATCATGAACGATCAAAAGTTTTGCTTTATTGATTTCGGATCTATGGGTCAGATCATGAAAGGCGATATGGAATTACTAGAAGAAATCATTGAAAACTTTTTATTACAAGACGCTAAAAAAATTATTCGCCTAACGAAACGCTTAGCAATTGATTACCATATTGAAGATGAAAAAACATTAGAACGCGACATTTATGATATTTTCCACATGTTGGAACATACCGCATTAAACGAAATAAATGTTGCAGATATTGTTGCCAAAATAAAGTCTATTATGGCAAACAACCATGTTTTAATGCCCGAATTTATTTATTTATTATTACGCGGAATATCTATTATTGAAGGAATTGGGAAGCAGTTAGATCCTGAATTAAATGTTATGGAAAGCATTAGACCGTATGCAAATGAATTAGCTTTAAAAAAATATGGTCCAAAAAAGATTGCGCAAAAGTCATTAAAACATTTAAAAATTCTTGCAGCAAACCTGCAAAATTTACCAGATGATTTAACGGTTTTATTAGAAAAAATTAAAGACGACAAGTTAAAAGTTAATTTTGAAGTAGAAGGCTTGGAAGATATGCGCAAAACCCTTCAAAATGCTTCAAACCGTTTAACTTACGCCATTATTATTGCGGCTTTATCTATTGGGTCGTCTATTTTAATGATGGCGAAAATTCCGCCGCTTTTCTTTGGCAATTCGTTTTTAGGATTAGTAGGTTTTTTAATTTCGGGAATTTTAGGCATCGTCATTATTTATTCTATCTGGAAAAAAGACAAATAGTTTTACAAAACACCAACTTTTAGTACATTTGCATTATGCAGAAAAGTATAAACATATTAAACAAGCGCGCCAAATTTGAATTTGAGTTTATTGAAAAATATACGGCAGGAATTGTTTTGGCTGGAACCGAAATAAAATCGATACGTTTAGGGAAAGCTTCTATTGCAGATAGTTTTTGCGAGTTTCAAAACGGCGAATTATTCATGATTAATTCGCATGTAGAAGAATATTCGTTTGGAACTCATTACAATCATAAAGCAAAAAGCGAGCGTAAACTGCTTTTAAATAAAAAAGAATTAAAATCGTTAAATAAAAGTGTGCAGAATAAGGGTTTAACCATTGTGCCACTGCGTTTGTTTACAAACGAAAAAGGCTTGGCAAAAGTTGAAATTGCTTTGGCAAAAGGTAAAAAACTGTACGATAAACGCGAAACCATTAAGGACCGTGACAACAAAATTGATTTAGCCCGATTAAAGAAAGCTTATTAGGAAACTAATAAGCTTTTTCTGATTTAAAGATCATAATTACAAAACTAATAATAGAACCAACAAACGCTAATGCTATATCTTTTTGTGCATCCCAAACATCGCCTTGTGTTCCTAAATAGGTATCACCGTGTTCTGTAAAAAATATGTCGGCAACAAGCCATTCAATAACTTCAAAACCTCCACTTAATGCAAGAACAAACACAACTGGAAGATAAATCGAAAGACTTTTTGGGTATTTCAACCACTCATTAAAAAACTCTTTTAAAGGGAGGTATAATAGTAAACCAAACGAAAAATGAACTATTCTGTCATATGGATTTCTACTCAAATCTAAAGTATCTTTAAGCCAATAGCCCAATATATTATCGGCATAAGTATATTTTGAACCATATACATGCAAACACATAAACAGCATTATTAAAAAATAACTACAGGTTGTAAAACGATAATATCTGTATGTAACAATTAATGCTAAAACAGAAACGAATGTTAATATATTTTCAATCCACCAATTTGCGTAATCGTTCGTTCCAATAAAAGAATCAACCCAAACTACACAAAAAATAATTGTAAATAACAGTAGTGATTTATTAAATGATAGTTTCATAATTCGTTATAATGTTATGTAGTTCGCACTAACCTTAATTTATTCTTATGAACGTAAAATAGTTGTAGCATCGGCTTGTGCTTGTGGCAGAATTGTAATATCGGCTATTTGTACATGTTTAGGCTGATTTATTGCAAAGGCAATATTGGCTGCAATATCTTCTGCTTTTAAAGGTTCGTATCCTTTGTAAACATTTTCGGCTAACGTTTCATTTCCTTTAAATCGAACCAAAGAAAACTCGGTTTCAACAGCACCCGGAGCTATACCTGTAACTTTAATTCCTAAAGGAAGAAAATCTAAACGCATACCTTTTGTTAGTGCCTCAACCGCCCATTTTGATGCGCAATAGGTAGTTCCGTTGGTGTACGCCTGCTTACCAGCAATTGATGAAAGATTAATTATATGAGCGTTTTTAGAATTTTTTATAAAAGGCAAACATGCTTTTGTAACGTAAATTAGCCCTTTTACGTTAATGTCAATCATTGCATCCAAATCATCTAAGTCTGCATCTTGAAAACTAGCCAAACCATGCGCATTGCCCGCGTTGTTAACCAATACGTCGATATTTTGCCATTCAACAGGTATCGAGTCAAATGCCGCAAAAACTTCTTCTTTCTTTGCAACATCAAACTGTAATAACAATGTTGGTGTATCTTTTAACTGCAATTGAAGTTCTTGTAACCTCTCTGCCCTTCTTCCACACAAAATTAATCTGTTTCCTTCGGCTAAAATTTTTGCAGTTGCATAACCAATTCCCGAACTGGCACCTGTAATAAGTATTGTTTTCATTTTTAACGAAATTTTTTAGCAAAGGTAAAACACATTTTTAAATTACGGTTTGTTTTAAGCCCTGCATAATACATGACCACAAATAATTAAAGAACGATTTTTCTATGGTACGATCAACCGGCTTTATATCTACTTTTTTAAATCCGTCTGTATCAGATCTAACCACCATATTTGCCGCTGCCGTTAACAATTTACGTTTTTTATTTTCTTTATTAAACAACGTCATTTTAAGATTTTTAAAATCCATGGCATATTGCCCAGTTGCTGTGTTGTTATTACCACTGAAATTAAACGACATACGGTCTATTGTTCCGGTTGCTTGTACTTTAAGATAAGGTTTTAAAAACGGATTCATTGCCGGAGCCGGGAAATTCTTTAATTCGCCATTAATATTAAATTTTTCAGATTTATCCATAATATCAAACTGCCAACTAGCAACCAAATCACCTTGTTGCATAAATTTAGTGTTTACAAGAATTTGAGTTTTTGGTCCGCTATTACGTTTATATCCACTGTAAATATTTAAAGCCGTTAAATTAAAATTTACAAAAGTAAGTTTACCCGGTTGCGTTGTGGTTGCAGTATCTTCTTCATAAGTAAGTTTAGAGTTTTTAATTTTAAGCGTTTGCACTTCAAACGGAAAATCTACATTACGCAATCTGTAACTGTACAAATGGTTTTCTTTCGGGTTTAGTGGAACAGTTATATCGCGGTAAATATGTGCGTTTAAATTATTTAACGCTACTTCTTTAAATTTGATGAAGAAATCGTTTTGAGCTGTAAAACCCCAATTATAGTCATTAAAATTAATAATATCTGCCGATAAATTGTAGTAATCTTGTGCGTATTTTAATTTAGCAGCATGTTGTTTTCGACTCATTTTTGGTGTCATTTTAAAACTTTTTACAGATGCATTATATTCTTTTAGCACAATTCCACCTGCATCAATAACATAATCTTTACCTGTATCGTATTTTATTTTTCCTGTTGATAAATGAGGATTTTTGTATTTAAATGGAACATTTTCTAAAACCGATTGATCATCTGCTTTAATGTCGTTTAATGTAAGATTAAAGTTAGAAACCGTTAATTTATTGTACTTGTTTAATTTATCTTTTAAGGTATAATCTGCATTATTTACCGATACTTTATTGATTATAATAAGATCGTTTAATTTACTTCTTTGATTCGTTTTTTTAGTAGGATTTTTCTTTGGAACATGGACAAACTGCGGATTATTCAACTGAAATTCATCTATTAGCAAGTGTTTTTTTACTTTGTTCGATATTTTTTTGATCTTGATATTTACATTATTTACATTTAAAATTCCCAATGAATTAAACGTCGATTTTTTAATGTCAATTTCATTAATATCTAGTTGAAATGGGATTAAAGGTTTAATAACCTTTTCGGCATCTTTTTGCACTTGTTGTAAAACGGTTTGTTCTTTTTGATCTAATATATTTACGTTTATAGAATCTATAGAAATTGTTTCTATTTTAACAAATAAATCCGAGTTATGATAACCCCAATCGGTATTTTTCAATGTTAATTTAGGTACATCAACTAAAATTCGAGTGTTTGTTTCGGTACTATTTTGTTTAAATTCTTTAGATGTTTTATAAGGAAGCATTCTAAAATTAGTTACCGAAATATTGTCTTTATCAATTTCAATTTCCTTAGATTTTATAATTTGTAAATCGTTTACCAAGCTGTAAAGAGAATCAATTTTAAAATGATAATCGGTATACGTAAACGGAATATCTTTTTTAGCAGTATATTCACCCATGTGAATTCCGTTAACCTCTGCGTTAAAATTAAAAACTTCATGCAATAAGGTATCGTTACCGGTAGTCATCATTTTTAAATGCGCATTTTTAACGCTTATTTTATCAATATCAATTATTGATGATAATTTGGACGCACTTTTCAAAGTATCGCGCACTGCAGGTTTTAAAACAGTAATATCGGGATCTACTATAGAAATTGTAAAAGCTTTTAGATTTTTATTTTTTATAAGTTCGTAGAAATTTACCCCCGATACACTTACACGACCTATTTTTCCAAAAAAGTCAATATCTTTTTTAATATCTGTATCTTTCTTAGGGGTTAATTCTACATTTTCTATAGACAAACTGTTGCTGAAGATAGAAAAATTTATATCGTTATAAACAAGATTATATGCGGTATCGTTTTTATCTTCTAATATTTTAGGAAGCTGGTTTTTAATGATAACATTTATTGCAACGTTTACTAAAACTGCCAACAATAATACCGACAAGGCAATAATACCTATGATTTTTACAGGTTTGGTGATTTTCATAAACGTACATTTTTTATTAAATGTAGGAAAAAAAATCTGACTTTAAAGAAATTTAACTATCGTATGTTTTTGCAATTTTTTCAATATTCATGCTTCTTGCACTAGCATCAAAAATTTCTTTGTACACACCGTTTTGCTTGTAAATTTCTTCATGTTTACCTACTTCGGTTATCTTACCCTCTTTCATTGCGTAAATAATATCGGCATCTATGATCTGTGAAATACTGTGCGAGATAATAACAACCGTTCTATTTTTCTTGATAGCATCTAAACTATTTTTAATTTGTTCGGTAGCAATAGCGTCTAAACTTGCTGTGGGCTCATCTAAGAAAATTATTGGCGGATTTTTTAAAAACATTCGTGCAATGGCAATGCGTTGTTGTTGCCCGCCCGATAATGCTGTTGCTTTGGTTTGATACTGATCTGGTAATTTTGTAATTTGTTCGTGTATATAAGCTTGTTTTGCGGCTTCAATTACTTCCTCGTCTGTGGCATTTACTTTTCCATAGCGGATATTATCTGCAATTGATCCATTAAAAATATGATTCTTTTGAAGTACCAAACCAATATTCTCCCGTAAAAAATGGGTATCATAATCTTCTAACGGAATTCCATCTAAAAGAATTTCACCTGAAGATGGAACATAAAATTTATCTAACAGATTAATAATGGTACTTTTTCCAGCACCCGACAAACCTGCTAATGCTGTAATTTTATTTGGTTGAATATCAATATTAATATCAAAAAGTGCTTTAGTTCCGTTTGGATAAGCAAATGATACATTATTCAATTTAAAATGACCTTTTAAGTCGGTATTTTTAACGATACCCGATGCTTCTTTTTCTTGATTTGCTTCTAAAATTTCAAAATAACTTTCAGAATAAATCATGGCATCGTTCATTTCATCGTAAATTCGGTGTAACTGCCTAATTGGTGCCGATACATTGTTAAACAATAAAATATGAAACATAATAGTACCAATAGTCATGCTACCATTAAGTACAAAATAAGCTGTTAAAATAATAATGATTACCACGCCGAATTGTTCAATAAACGATTTCAATCCGTCAAAAAAGAAACTGGTTTTGCGTGTTTGTAATTGGTTGTTAGTTAATTCGTTTTGAAGTTGCAACTGCTTTTTTGATTCGATATCTTCTCTGTTAAACGATTTAATTACCGTAATAGAATCAATAATACTAATAATTCCTTGCGATTTAGATTCACGAAAGCCACGTAAATTTCTACGCCAACCACTTAATTTCTGTGCTTGTTTTTTTGTAACTATAAAATAAATTGGCACAATACACAAACCTACCAAACCAACATAAAAATTTGCCTGAAACATAAAAAATAAGGCAACAATGGCATTTGCAAAAAGCGGTAAAATATCAATAAAAAAGTTTTGAACCAAGCGTGTTAAGCTTTCTATTCCTCGATCTATACGGGTTTGTAACCTACCGGCTTCATTATCGTTAGCTGTAAAGAATGATAAACGATAAGTTAATATTTTTTCAATAATTTTTTGTGCTAAATCTTTAGAAATATATATTCGTAGTTTTTCACCGTAATATTTTTGTCCAAAAGTTATAAAAGCATTTAAAATTTCTTTACTAATTAATACAATAGAAATAAAAAGCAGTAATTTTAAGCCTAACTGTAACGCATTTTGTTGTGGAATAATTAAAGTAAGCTCATCAACCGTGTAACGTAAAACCCAAGCGTTAATTTGTGCCGTAAGTGAACCAATTAAAGTTAACAATAAAGTAGCTGTAACTAAGGTTCGGTAAGGTTTTACATAGGGTTGTAAATTTTTAAATAAAGTTGAAATTTTCATTTTTATTTAAAAATAAGAAAAGATTGCCAAGTAACCTCGGCAATCTTTAAATAAATATGAAATACAAAGTTTAATTTTGTAATACACCAAATGTATTGATAATTAATTAATTACACAAATATTTTTTAAAAATGTCTGATATAAAACTGTTAAAGATTAATGATTTTAAAAATAAAGAGTCCGAAGTATCTTTTTATACTAATACAATTAACAGTCATTTGCAATTACATCACACACGTATTGAAAAGCCTCACAAACATAATTTTTATGCTGTTTTTTTGTTTATAAATGGATCTGGAAAACACGAAATTGATTTTAAAAAATACGATGTTAAACCAGGATCGGTCTTTTTATTGTATCCTGGACAAACACATTCTTGGGAACTTTCAGACGATATTGAGGGCTATATTTTTTTTCATACCGAAGATTTTTATGAAATGGCTTATGTAACAAATTCTATTAAAGATTTTCCTTTTTTTGAATCGAGTTATTCTGATAAATGTATTTATTTGAATACGGAAAATCGTGAAATAATAGAAGATCTTTTTAAGAAGCTTTTAATTGAATCAAACAAAAATGAATGGAAACAGAAGCAATTAATTTTATCATATATCACTCAAATTTATATTTATTTAAATAGATTTATAGAACATGAAAGTATTATAAATTATACCGAATTAAGACATTATCAATCTGTCTTCTCTAAATTCATAAAACTGTTAGAAGAACATTTTACTAGAAAAAAATCAGCAACCGAATATGCTGATTTATTGAATATTACACAAAAACACTTAAACAGAATAGTTAAGTCTATCACCCATAAAACAACTACCGAAATTATAACCGAACGAATTGTTTTAGAAGCTAAACGACAGTTACTTTATACCGATAAAACCTTAAATGAAATTGCTTTAGATTTAGGTTTTACAGATTATACTTATTTTTCGCGATTGTTTAAAAAATACGTTACTATTACTGCTTCCGATTTTAGAAAAAGCTATAGGAAAGAATCATAACTTTTAAAGTTCATCTTCTTCTTTAAAAAATAAATTTAACCACATTAAGCGCGACATACGGTAATTAAATGTAGATAATAACAGTACAACTAAAACAACCGCTAAGAAAATACTTAAAAAACCTACGTTGAACAATAATCCCAAAACAAAAACTGCTACCATTTCTGCAACCGTTAAAGCATAACTCATGTACATACCGCCAAAGTAAAACCCAGGTTCACGATGAAATGAGTAATTGCATTTTGAACATCGCTCATTCATAACCGGCATTTTAAACAAAAACGGATTCCCTTTTGCTTTAAAAACTTTTGTTCCGCCACATTTAGGACAAGTACCATCTAAAACTTTACTTACGTAAGACATTTCTTATTAATTTTGTACAAATATACGGCTATTTACCGTTGTAAACAGTTTCAAAAAAACGCAAATAATTGCACAATTCAGACATTTAACTAATTTTTACATGAATATAAATTCAGCAGAATCACCTTGTTTTATTTCTTTTAAAAAAGATGTATCACAGATAAAATTACCTGCAAAATTAAATTTTCCGTTTTATTATGATGTGCATCCTTTGTGTGAAATTGCTGCTGAACAAGTACAGTATTTCTTAGAAAAAACAGATGATTTACAACATAATTTCGGTTTACATACAACGAATAATTTAGCACCAATTGGTAAAATGTTTGGAGTTTTAGTTGTTGAAAATAAAGGCGAAATAGGTTTTTTAGCTGCTTACTCTGGCAAACTAGCAAATAGTAATTCGGTTGCATTTTTTGTTCCGCCTGTTTTTGATATGCTTACAGATAACAGTTATTTTTTACGGAAAGAAGATGAGTTAAATGCCATAAACCGTGAAATTGAAACATTGGAAAATAATTCTGATTTAAAAAATGATCAAAAAAAACTTACTGATTTAAAAATTATTGCGGGATTAGAAATTGATTCTTTTAAAGAAAAAATAAAAATCAATAAACAATTACGAAAACAAGATCGTGCCTTAAAAAAGGAAATACTCTCAATTGAAGAATACCAAAAATTTGAAGCTGATTTAATCAAACAGAGTTTGTATGACAAACATTTGCTGAAGGAATTAACCAATACTTTTGAAACAGAAATAAATTCGATCAAAAAAGAAATTTCAATCTTAACAGATCAAATAGAAATATTAAAAAATCTTCGCAAAACAAAGTCGAACACATTACAAAACTGGCTATTTACAAATTACACTTTTTTAAATGACGAAAGTGAAGAAAAATCATTGCTCGATATTTTTAAAACAGCACTTCACTCCCAACCTCCTGCTGGTGCTGGCGAATGTTGCGCGCCAAAATTATTTCAGTATGCGTACAAAAATAATTTAAAACCCATTGCTTTGGCAGAATTCTGGTGGGGACAATCGCCAAAATCCGAAGTACGCAAACACAAGCAGTTTTATCCGTCGTGCTGGGGAAAATGCGAGCCAATTTTAAGTCACATGTTGAAAGGATTGCAGGTAGATGAAAATCCGTTTTTACAAAATCCGGCAAAAGATAAAGAACTGGAAATTGTTTACGACGATGCTTATCTTGTGGTTATCAACAAACCTGCCGAATTTTTATCGGTTCCGGGCATCAATATCACCGATTCGGTGTATGAGCGTATAAAAAATAGGTATCCGCAGGCAACAGGCCCTTTAATTGTACACAGGTTAGATATGTCTACTTCCGGGTTAATGGTTCTTGCCAAAAATAAAGATACGCACGAAAATCTTCAAAAACAGTTTATAAAACGCAAGGTTAAAAAAAGTTATATTGCTTTGTTAGATGGTGTAATTGAATTAGATTCTGGAAAAATTGAACTGCCTTTACGTGTTGATTTAGACGATCGTCCACGACAAGTTGTATGTTATGACTATGGAAAAATGGGCATTACAGAATTTAAAGTATTATCGAAAACCGAAAATTCAACCCGAATTCAATATTTTCCAATAACAGGCAGAACGCATCAATTACGTGTACATTCTGCACATAATTTAGGGTTAAACGCACCTATTAAAGGCGATGATTTGTATGGAACAAAAGCAAACCGTTTACATTTGCACGCACATACACTGGAATTTTTTCATCCAATAACAAAAGAATGGGTTTCTTTTCAGGTAGATCCTGCTTTTTAAGCAAATTAACCTCGCAAACTTTTTGTACATTTGCTTTGCTTATTCACGGTTATGTACACAGTAGAAGTTAAAAACAATAAAACGCGCAAACAATTTTTAGATTTTCCGGTAAAATTATATCAAGATGATAAAAATTGGATTCAACCTTTAAATCAGGACATTGAGAAAGTTTTTGATCTAGAAAAGAACAATCTTTTTAAACGCGGCGGTAAAGCCATTCGCTGGAATTTGTTTAACGCAAACAATGAAATGATTGGAAGAATTGCTGCTTTTGTAAATCCTAAATACGAAGGAAAAGCGGCTGTTGGTGGTATTGGTTTTTTTGAATGTATTAATGATCAAACTGCAGCAAATTATTTGTTTGATCAGGCAAAAGAATGGTTGAAACAGCATAATATGGAAACCATGGACGGACCGATAAATTTTGGTGAACGTGACCAATGGTGGGGCTTGCTGATTGAAGGTTTTTATGAACCTTTGTACAATATGAACTATAATTTCCCGTATTATATTGATTTGTTCGAAAAATATGGTTTTAAAACCTATTTTAATCAGGAATGCTTTTCGGTTGCTATAAATCAGCAGTTAACACCTAAATTGCATGAACGTCACGAACATATTGCGCAAGACAAAAATTTCAGAGCCGAATATTTAAACCTTAAAAATTTAGATAAATATGTTGCAGATTTTGTTTCGATCTATAATAAAGCATGGGCAAGCCATGGTGGTGGTAAAGATATTTCGTTATCACAAGGAAAATTGATTTTTAAAACAATGAAACCCGTTATTGACCCAAAAATTGTATGGTTTGTGTACTATAAAGATGAACCTGTTGCTTTTTGGTTGAACTTACCCGATTTAAACCAGTACTTTAAGCACTTGAACGGAAAATTTGATATTTTTCACAAACTTAAATTTATGTGGCACAAAACCTTCAATAAAAGCAAACGTATTATAGGCATTGCTTTTGGAGTGGTTCCTGAATGGCAAGGTAAAGGCGTAGATAATTATATGATGATTGAAGGTCAAAAAATAATGGATAAAGAATTGTCTTACACCGATTATGAAATGCAATGGATTGGCGATTTTAATCCAAAAATGATTAATGTAGCTAAAAGCTTAGGAGCAGATTTAAGCAGGAAATTAAGAACCTACCGATATCATTTCGATACTTCAAAACCAGTAGAATTACATAAGATATTAAAATAAAAAAAGAGGCTTTCGCCTCTTTTCTTATTTTATCTTATTTTTCAAATTCTTTCAACGTTTCTGTAATAATTCTAACACAATCTAATAATTGTTCTTCGTTCATAACCAAGGGTGGTGCAAAACGAATAATGTTACCATGTGTTGGTTTTGCTAGCAAACCTTTATCGCGTAAGCGTAAACAAATATTCCAAGCGGTATCACTGTCTTCGGTATCGTTAATTAAAATCGCATTTAACAATCCTTTTCCACGTACAAGTGAACAAATGTTCGATGTTTGAATGAAATCATTTAAACGCTCTCTGAACATTGCTCCTAACCTTTCGGCATTTTCAGCTAATTTTTCATCAAGTACAATATCTAAAGCTGCCATTGCAACTGCGGCTGCTAAAGGATTTCCTCCGAAAGTCGATCCGTGTTGCCCTGGTTTAATCACATTCATTATTTCATCGTCTGCCAAAACAGCCGAAACCGGATACATTCCGCCAGATAATGCTTTACCTAAAATCAATACATCTGGTTTAATGTTCTCGTGATCAACTGCCAACATTCTACCTGTACGTGCAATTCCTGTTTGTACTTCATCTGCAATAAACAACACATTATTTTGCTTACACAATTCAAACGCTGCCGATAAATATCCGCTATCCGGAACAAATACACCAGCTTCGCCCTGAATAGGTTCAACTAAAAATCCTGCAACGTTTTTATTAGCTAAAACACTTTTTAAAGCATTGATATCATTATAAGGAATACGCGCAAATCCTTCGGTATAAGGACCATAGTTTTTACGAGCGTCCTGATCGTTTGAAAAAGAAATAATTGTAGTTGTACGTCCGTGAAAATTATTTTCACAAACAACGATTACCGCTTCTTCTTCCTTAATTTTTTTTACTTCGTAAGCCCATTTTCTGGTTAATTTAATAGCTGTTTCCACAGCTTCTGCACCAGAATTCATTGGTAAAACTTTATCAAAACCAAATAATTTGGTGATTTTTTCTTCGTAAACGCCTAATTTATCATTATAAAATGCACGTGAAGTAAGTGTAAGCTGTTGTGCCTGATTTGTTAAAGCTGCAACCAATTTTGGATGACAATGTCCTTGGTTTACTGCCGAATATGCCGACAAAAAATCATAGTATTTCTTACCTTCAACATCCCAAACATAAACACCTTCTCCTTTTGTTAGTACTACCGGAAGCGGATGGTAATTATGTGCTCCGTATTTTTCTTCTAATGCAATTGCATCGTTACTTGTTAATAAACTACTCATTATTATTAGTTTATAAATTTAAAATAAGCAATTCCTTCTTAACGGAGAGAAATCATCCAAAGGTGCAAGGTACTAAAAATAGAAATTTTATAAAAACATTAAGAGTTAATTTTATAAACAATCTAAATAACAGCTACATTAAAATTTTAGACAAACAATTAGTATTTTTGCAGCATGGCACGAAAAAAAACTGATAAAATCGTATTCGAAAACGTAGAAGTCCTTGATGCAGGCGCAAAAGGCGTATCGGTAGCAAAAGCTCCCGATGGTAAAATAATTTTTATTCCGAATGTTGTTCCGGGTGATGTGGTAGATGTTCAAACTTTTAAAAAGCGTAAGGCTTATTTTGAAGGTAAAGCAGTTGCTTTTCACAAATTATCTGCACAACGCGTAGAACCTGTTTGTGAGCATTTTGGATCTTGTGGTGGCTGCAAATGGCAGAACATGGGTTATGAATTTCAATTGGGATACAAACACCAAGAGGTTGAAAATAATTTAAAGAGAATTGGTAAGATTGATCTTCCTGAATTTGAACCTATTTTAGGATCGAAAGAACAATTTTTCTACCGCAATAAAATGGAATTTTCCTTCTCTAACGCTCGTTGGTTAACTGATGATGAAATTAAATCGGGCGAAGAATTAGGTAAAGAAAATGCACTTGGTTTTCATATTCCTAAAATGTGGGATAAAATTTTAGATATCAAAAAATGTTATCTTCAACAAGATCCTTCTAACGCAATACGCAATGAAATTCGTGATTTTGCGAATGCAAATGGTTTAGAATTTTTCAATCCTCGCGAAACTACTGGTTTCTTGCGTACGTTAATGATTAGAACAGCATCAACAGGCGAAATTATGGTGTTGATTCAGTTTTTTAAAGAAGATAAGCAAAAACGTGAATTGTTGCTTGAGTTCTTAAAGAATCGTTTCCCAGAAATTACATCGCTTCAATATGTAATTAACAGCAAATTGAACGATACTATTTACGATCAAAACGTAATTTGTTACCACGGTCGCGATTATATTTTGGAAGAAATGGAAGGATTGAAATTTAGTATTAATGCAAAATCGTTCTATCAAACCAATTCAGACCAAGCATACGAATTATACAGTATTACTAGAGATTTTGCTGGTTTAACAGGCAACGAACTGGTTTATGATTTATATACAGGTACCGGAACCATTGCACAGTTTGTATCGAAAAATGCAAAAAAAGTAATTGGTGTTGAAGCTGTTCCTGAAGCAATTGCCGATGCAAAAGTAAATGCCGAACGTAACAATATTACCAATTGCGAGTTCTTTGTGGGCGATATGAAAAACGTTTTTAACGATGCTTTCATTGAAGAACACGGTCAGCCTGATGTAATTATTACCGACCCGCCTCGTGATGGAATGCATAAAGATGTTGTAGCGCAAATTTTAAAAATTGCTCCGGAACGTGTAGTTTATGTAAGCTGTAATTCGGCAACGCAAGCACGCGATTTAGCTTTAATGGACGAAATGTATAAAGTGGTTCGAGTAAGACCTGTTGATATGTTTCCGCAAACGCACCACGTAGAAAATGTGGTTTTGTTAGAAAAAAAATAAAATTTACAAGAGCAGCTTTATCGCTGCTCTTTTTTTACAAAATGATTTTGTACTTTTACGGTCTATTAAAAATGGTATGAGGAAAATTTGGTTTGTAGGCTTGCTTGCATTAAGTTTATCGGCTTGTGAAAAAGACGATATTTGTGACGGTGGTGAATCGGTAACGCCCAATGTGGTTATTGATTTATACGATCGTTTAGAAACCGAAAATTTAAAATCTGCTGTTAAAATAGCAATTATTGCACAAGATTTTAAAGACACATTGTTTTTTTATAACAGGTCTAAAATTGATTTGCCATTACAAATAAATACTACAGAAACCGTTTGGGATTTAGTGTTATACATACCAACAGCAAACAATGATACCCTTTTTAGAAAAGATCAGCTAAAGTTTAATTATACACCCGAAGCTTTATATGTTTCTAAAGCGTGTGGTTATAAAACTATTTTTCACGATTTTAATGCGGTTAAAACATCAAATACTTCAGCTACTTCGTGGATACAAAGTATTTATAAAATTACAAACGAAATTTCAAACACCAACAATGCGCACATTCAGCTTTATTATTAGTTTAATTTTAGGCTGTACAAACGTATTTGCCCAAGATGTACCTCAGAAAATTTATCCCGATGTTTACGGACTTCGCATAGGAACCGATTTGGTAAAAGCATCGCGCAATTTTTGGGATAAAAATTATACGGGTTTTGAAATTAATGCTGATTACCGCTACAACAAAAAATGGTATATAGCTGCTGAAGCCGGTTTTGAAGATCGTTTTAAAGAAGACGATCAGCTTACTTATACAACCAGCGGAATGTTTTTAAAAATTGGTGCCGATAAAAACTTTCATCAAAATTGGTTAGACATGGATAATTTAATTTACGTTGGCGGACGTTATGGCTTAAGTTATCATAACCAAACCCTTCACAGTTATCGAGTGAATACCGGAAATGCGTATTTTGATGAAGAAATGCAGTATCCTAACTTAAAAACTACCGGATTAATGGCACATTGGTTAGAACTTGTGGTGGGAATTAAAGCCGAAGTTGCTAACAATTTGTACATTGGTATGAATGTTCGTTTAAAAGGATTGGTTTATCAAACACAACCAGAAGGTTTTGAAAATCTTTACTACCCAGGTTTCGATCAAAAATACAGCGGAAATATTGGTGTTGGTTTTGGTTACACCGTTAGTTACATGATTCCTTTTAAAAAGAAATTTTAATTTATAAAGCTATCCGTTGTCTATTACATTAAGTATCCTACAAGAATAACAATGTAAACAAAAATGGTAAAGCCTAAATAAATGGAGCCATAAAACTTTTCGTCTGCTTGTTTAAATTGGGTTAATACATAAATTTGTCCTAAAAACATTAAAGCTAAAATAAGTATTAACGGATTGGCATTGCTCATAAGACCTGTTCCTAACTTTTGTGAACTTTTCTTTTCAGCATTAATAGCCTTTACATATTTAATTTCATTATCATTAGTAACACCAATTAAAAATGAATCAAATTGTTTTTCAACAACCGCATAATACTCGTTTTGGGTAACATCAATCCATATACTGTTATCAAATTGTAGTTGGTAAACATCGTATGATGAACTTTTACTTTGAACGCGGTTAACATCCACACGGTTATTGGTTAAATAAATTTCAAACTCATTATAATTCCTTATGCTTTGGTAGCTGTAACACAACATTACAAGACCAAAAAATAATACCGAAGCTTTTTCAATAATTGT